>Ga0233445_1000110_pt1 | contig 122068 bp, 106 predicted proteins | sample SI_124_October20_5_FD_182779 | JGI IMG/M metagenome (GOLD analysis project Ga0233445, IMG submission 182779) | Seawater microbial communities from Saanich Inlet, British Columbia, Canada - SI_124_October2016_100_MG | ecosystem: Environmental > Aquatic > Marine > Inlet | place: Canada: British...
TAGTATTTCCACATATACCCATCCTTTTAGCTCTGGATTTCTGTCCGATTTCCTTAATAAGGCCTTCAATACGGAAAAGAGCTCTAAGTCTCCAGCTATTTTTAACGGTTACAACTCTAGTTTCTTCTTTTTCTTAACGGCACATTGACACATAAATCACCTCCAAAAATATCATAAAAAAGGCTGAAATTAACCACATTGTAAATCTTTATAATTCAACATCTTAAAAAATCGTGTTCCACTTGTTTCTTAGTATCAAGTCATAGGGGTTCTCCCAATCTGAAGCCAAAAAAAAAGCTGCATGTCTTCCGGGCGGTAGTGACCGTCCTCATCCATGCAGCTTTTTTAGTTGCTATATAGAGTTTATTAACGAATTTAATTAGAATATGTTTTTTATTCATTTTCATTGTATTAAGGGATTGTAAATGCACCCCCCCCTTATTCATCTTGTAGACCTCCACTCTTTGCTTAACACAAAATAATCTATAAAGAGAGAAGGTGCAGCGCTTATCCGTACTGCTATCTCTTCATTTACTTCCTTGGCACAAACTCCTTTAAATTTCTACAAAACAGAAAATAAAATGAGTTGTGCTTCCTCTTCCTACATCAATTTTGAGATCTATAAGAAACATAATCTAAGATTCGGTGTGATGCGTTAATATACTCAGTTTGCACTCGCTCAGCGCGATCAATGCAATTAGCACACTCGCATCACACCGTTTTTCCTATACTCAAAAAATCTCAATAAAAAAAGGCCACAGCGTTTTCACGCCACAGCCTTAATCTACTAAAAAGTTTTCAGATGTACAGGACACTGAATGGGGGTAATATTTGTCCAGTCCTAAGTCTTGTAATTACAGTATAATGAGAGAACACCTCTTTAATTTTTTTTATTTAATTTAATATGTCTCTGCATAAACTTAGTAAAGCCTTCTGGATAGTTAGGAGGGTGTAAACCACATGATTTTAGGAAGTCATACAACTCTTGGTTGTTTAGTTTATGAAGTTCTATACTATTACTCCAGAAAAACTTCAAAACCGCACACGTCTTGCCATGTAGTGCAATTTTTTCAAGTGGTTGTTTTGCAATCTTATCTCCCATCTTATTCAGAAACTTATTATCTCCAGAATCAAGGGCCAGATCGACCCTCTTTTTGACAGATCCGCTACTTGCCAAAGTCTTATCAGTAGTAATTGCATCAAACAGTGACCCATCATCACCCTTTTCGATATTATTGAGAAGTTCAGGCATGTCTTTCTGGTGGGAGATTAGAGACATAGTTGAATTAATAAAACCCGTCACCTTACTTATCACAATAGATTTATTAAAGTGTTCAATTTCTTCTTTTGTAGCATTTTCTTCGTTGCTTTGATCAATTCTGTTGAAAGTAAATCGAACGAAAATAGAACAAAATATCAATACAAAATCTTTTTGAAACTTAAAGAAATGTTTTTTTCGCATATCTTTAATAAACGTATTAATTTTTCTAGCATAATATTGTTTACTCTCTTCTTCTGGTAGATTTTCTGCAAATTTCATTAAGGAATGCAAATGCGGAGTAATATTAGGTTGTATAACAAAACGTAAATACAGCAATTTGAAATATCGAGTTATAGTTCTTCTTGAGCCAGTTTTTTGTAATTTCATCAAAAATATATTATATTCTTCTATAGCAGGTAATATATCTAGAAGCACATCACCTTCTTGTTCAGTTACTAATCCGACATCTTTGTTAAACTGCAGCATCTCAGTTTCGAATTTATTTTCATAATCTGGCAACAAATTGTTATTTCTTATATTTAATTCAATGGATTCGTCCTTAAATGTTACTTGTCCGTCATTCGGAAGACGTTCAATTTCACGTACAAATTTTATATATGTCTTAACAGGTTTGTCAAAGGCAGGGTCAATTTTCTTCTTCCAGTTATTTTTATCGTATGGTCGCATAGTTAGCCTCCTTGGCGGAAAAGCTATATAGAAATATGAAAGTAATAATTGCAGGAAAAGGCTTGAACCGGATGAATGATCCGTCCATCTTGTTGTTCAGACGGTCTTGTGAGGATTAATTATATCCGACACTTAAACACAGAAGTTAATTGGTGCGGTGAGGTCGGACTTCCCTGTCCTTTCCTAATGTCCTATAAAATATTTATGTATGGGTTACGGATTTTCAGGCCACTTCCAACCGAAGATTCTTTCCAAGTGCGTGTGCAAACTTTTCCAGAGTAGAGAGCTTGATATCTTCTGCGTGATTTTCGATCCTTGAGATAGCAGATTTTTTTGTATCTAATCTTACTGCAAGTTCTTCCTAGGTCAAACCTGCTTCTTCTCTGGCCTGTTTCAGCAAAACACCAATCTTGAATTGCTCATATCCGGTATCAAAACCATTTGCAAACTCAGGGTCTCGTTTCTTACGTTTTTTTATGTACTTTTGAAGGTCACTCATCTTTTCCTCCCTGTCCTCGGCGCTTTCTGTCCGGGGAGCACTCTTCGCATCTTAGCGGTGAATTCATATTTTCAGTTTTCATGAGGCACAAAATTAATTTCTATTTCATATCCGACAGCTTTCGCATACTCTTCAATCGTTGAAAGTTTGGGAGAGATTTTTGAATTTACACTCTCAAGACGAGAAATATTACTTTTTTTTGTATGTAAAATTTCAGCCAACTCTTCTTGTGTAAGACCTGCTTTTGTACGGATATTTATTAATTGCTTCCTGAGACGGTAAGTTGTTGCAAGGGAGTCATATTCCCTCTTTACTCCGGGTTTCTTCAATGCTTTTCTTTTAAAATCATTGAATGTTGGTCTGCTCACGATTTAATCTCCTTCATTCTCTTTCTTGCTAATTTCAATTCTTTTTCAGGTGTCTTTTTCGTTTTTTTGATAAATGAATGCAAAATAACAATTTCTTTGCCTTTGAGTGTGCAGAAAAGAGAACGACCTATTCCTTCTTTTCCTTTTGCACGAATTTCAAAAAGACCTTCTCCCATTGAGGCTGTGTATGGTCTTCCTAATGCTGGTCCAAACTGCATCATCATTTCAATAATATGTAATAAGTTGGCTAAGATGCCTTTTGGAAAAGAGAGAGTCTCATTCTCGATTTTTTCATTATAAAATGTTACACGCCAATCCATTGCCAAATGTTATCATATATGATAACACAGTCAAGGTTTATTTTAATGCATTTGAAGAGGAGTTTGCACTATATTGCGTCTGCGAGAGTAATTTCATTTTCTTGTCTATTGATTCTTTTTATCTGTCTTTTCTCTGCGTATATCCGCGTCCAATGCCTTTTGTCTTGATACAAAAAAGAACCGACACCCTCTTTTGTAAGTCTTAAATTATAGAATATCTAAAAACCAAGTTAACTTGTCGTAAGTCCTTATTTTTGCTCTTGCTTTTAGTGTCAGTCCTCACTAATATACCACTAGAAATATCAAGACCAACTATGTTTATGAACAAATTATTTATTAATAGCCATTATGACTATACCTTACTCAGAACCAGAACTTAACAAAGATGCCTTTAATTGTCCGCTCTGTAATGCCTATGCGAGCTTCCATTGGAAGGTCATCGATATATATAATGGATCAGAATTGGAGACTATCGCTTTCAGTGCCGCTAAATGTAGGCGTTGCGACGAGTGGACAATATGGACTAATGAGACGAAGACCATAGCTTATAGTCCTGAAGTCGTGGGCAACTTAATTTATCCGCTTAAGTTGATTAGCCCTTTACCACATAAAGACCTTCCAGAGTCTTGTAAGTCTGAATATGAGGAAGCACGTAATGTTTTACCTTTTTCACCACGTGCGGCAGCAGCATTACTCCGGCTTTGTATACAGAAACTTTGTAAGGAACTTGGTGAAAAAGGTAAAAATATAAACGAAGATATAGGCAGCTTGGTAAATAAAGGACTAGATGAAAAAATTCAGAAGGCTCTAGATATTGTTCGTGTTACAGGAAATAATGCAGTACACCCAGGTATTATGGAGATACAGGATGACAAGGAACTAGTTGATAAACTTTTCAAATTAGTAAACATGATTGTAGAGGAAACGATTACAAGGCCAAATGAAATTAATCAGATATTTAAAAAGCTTCCAGAGAAATCGAAAGATGGAATAGCAAAAAGAGACAGTAAATAAATTAAACTTTTAAAACATTAGCATGCTACAGATTAATTATTATGTCTACAAACGTTGAAATGATATCAGGAAATTTGCTTGGAGGTTCTCGTGCAGAAGTAGACAAAGCGATGCTAGACAACGCGTTTGTACCTACTCGCGACTTTCGGGCGCTGATTACCACGCGTGAATATAACTTTGTTGTAGGGAGAAGAGGTACAGGAAAAACTGCTCTTTATACAAAGGTTGCGGAACATTTAACAAAGAATAAAATTGGATATGTATACTGTAATTCACCTCAAGAATACGAACAACTTGAATTACAAACCGCCCTTCACGGAATTACAGACCAGTATGGTTTAATTAATGCCATAACAAGAATTGCTTGGAGGGCCTGTGTGTTAATGGAGGTATTATCTAAGATTAACATTCACTACAAATTTAGCAGTTTAAGTGAGTATGATTATTTCAAACGATATATAAATGATAACCAAACGATTGTTGGATTAAAACTAATCAATAGGGTTATAAGGGTAATTAAGGTATGTAATTCAAAATGTGATCATCCTGGAGAACTACCTAGCAAAATTGCAAATGAATACGATATAGAAGTATTGTACGATAATATTAACAATGCTTTATTAGCAATAAATAAACCTGTATATTTTCTCTTTGATGGTTTAGATGAGGGTTGGCAGCCAAGTGAGACGTCAACTGCTATGCTGGGAGGCTTAGCTAATTGTGCGGCTGATATCCTTGACAAAAAGTCTGAAATTCATCTACTTTTGTTTGTCCGGGACAATGCATTTAGATCATTAAATTATTTTGATAGGGATTCTTCAAGGCACATTGAAGGAAATACTATTCGTTTAGCTTGGAATGAACAAGCGTTGTTACATCTAGTGGCAAATCGATTAAGAGTATCGTTAAAACTCCATAATATTGAAAATGACACTAAAGTCTGGAACAGGTTTGCATTTGCCGATCTGAAAAATATAGAAGGATTTAAAGCTTGCCTGCACTACACGTTGTATAGGCCTAGAGATATTATTGTCCTACTCAATACAACTTTTAATTATATTGCAAGAGGTGGTGGTGAAAGAATTGGTAAGGAGGATATAGAACATTCTTCAAAGCAAATATCTAGTGATAGGTTAAATGATCTATTAAAGGAATACGATATCGTATTCCCAGGTTTAACTCTTCTAGTAAACATTTTCAAAGGAAAGCCTGCTTTCCAAAATTATTCTGACGTTGTTGGAGCATTAGAGTTAGAGATTGCGGAAAATGATTTTTTGCAAGAAGAGGCAAGCGATTTTGCGTTACTGGGTACTGGAAAAGAAGCTTTTTTTGCTCTGTATAGTGTTGGTTTTATTGGGCTAGAAAATACTGAAACTCAAGCTTTACTGTTTTGCCATGATGGATCTTCTGCAGTGATAGACGCATCTAAGGGGGATCAAAGAACATGTGTTCACCCTTGTTACTGGAAGGCATTAAGTATCCAATCTGAAATGATTGAGGAGAACATATTAATTCAGTTGTATGACGACAATCAGACAACCGGATCAAATGAAATAAATGATCTACGTGCTAAACGTATTGGTCAAATAGTTTCAGATCTTCCAGGAATGGAGGAAGGAAGCGAATTCGCTTCTAAATTTGAAGAGTGGGTCCTTAAATCGGTTCAGATGTTATTCTCAGGCAAATTATCTAACCCAGAGTTAGAGCCAAATAAGGGGGCCGTACAAAGGAGAGACGTTGTAGCAACAAACGTTGCAAAAGAAGGTTTCTGGAAAAGAATTTGTGAAGATTACAACTCAAGACAAATTGTCTTTGAAGTAAAAAATTATTCTGTACTTAAAATTGACGACATGCGTCAGGCACTTAGCTATTCAGGTATCCACTATGGTTCTTTTGTAATAATAGTCAATCGAAATAACAGTGAAGGGCTCTCGGCAACAGAAAAAGGGTGGATAAAGGAGTTTTGGGATCAACATAAAGTGTTAATATTTATATTGCCTGCTCCTATATTATCAAGATGTATAAGTAAACTGCGAAACAGTTCGCGTCTTGACTATTCAGATGACACACTACAGAAAAGATTAGATTTGTTTGTTAGGCAACACCTTTCTTTAAAACACACTAATCATAAACGGTCAAAGAAGAAACGTAAGAGAAAATAAGATTGTGTTTCTCATTGTTTTCATTGATATCTGTTATTCCTCGCAAATGTTCACCTTATGTAATTTTAATAATAACTTGCTGGTATCGGATATTTATGCTTACTTTTCTGAGTTTTAGGGGCTGAATATTCTTGTCTTGATTCAACTAAACAAGATTGAGGAGAGTGAATGGGATCAGTCTGGCTGTCGAGTAATTGTCAAGTAAGCAAATTAAAACAGGGAGTAAATCAAACTCCCCATTTTAGCCTTAAACCTGAACAAACCATAACACTTATAACCAAACCACAAAAGGCTACTCCTTTTTTCCCTGCTCAACAAGCAATGGGTCACTGGTTCGAGATCAGTATCTTCTCGCTAGGTGGGGAAGTTTTTTGCATTACTGATTATTTCTCCCCCACTCATGCTAAAAGATTGCCACAAGTCTTTATTTCATGTTACAAAAAAAGGTGTGTGGAGAGACGAAAGCGTGATAATGCCCCACTATTTTTAGAGGAAATTTACTGCGCATAAACCTTTATCACACCAAGGCTTATTTTCAACGTCTGTTAATTACGAGTTATGTTATTCTTTACTGCAGTTTCACTCCGTTCTTGTTTTTCAATCTTCTGTATAACCTTCTTGTCTTAACCCTTACTTGTTTTTTCAATAGTCACTTTTATGTTGTCACCGATTACTACGCTTTCCTCACTTCCTTGTTAATATAAACATTTCCCTCTGTTTCTATAGTAGTTAGCTGTTGAATATTTGGGAGAATTACATAGATATATAATTCTCAGCTTATTTAGGATTTCAAAACTATCTAACCTAGAATATAGCATCAAAATCGATATTATCGGATTTTCAAGTTACTGGAACTTGTATAAGCCCCGTAAGTCTTGTGTTTGCGGGGCTTTTTTATTTGGCATACCATATGCGATTATAAACGACAGAAGTAAATGAAGGTTTTAATTTTATCAATATATTGAAAGAGAGAAAGGTGGTGGATGATGACATAGTAACTTTAAAAAAGGTGTAGGATATTTCGTAGTTTTGTATTTTACTTTTTTTCTTTTTATTAAGGAGTTTTGAAATGTCTAAGACAGATAATGACCGTACGTATGAGAGAGGCGTAAGAGACGGACAAGATGCTGGTTTTTTCGATCAAGCGTCCCACTCTTTGAGTAAAGGGTTTTTTAATATTTCTGAAAAGGATGAAATTTACGACAAAGGGTATTCATACGGTGTTCAACACCAAAATGACAAAAAATAGATAGTCACATGAATATTAATATTAGTAATTTTTACTCAGTTGTTTTGCCAGCAGCCTTTTTTTAAGGCTGTTGGCAGTTTAAAAGAGAGAGAACTAATTCTTTTAATTTTTGGGTTAAAACAAAGAAAGGAAGGTTTTTCTAAATATGTCTAAATCACAAATCAGAGGCCGTAGTTCTAAACAAAAGTCGCTACAAGGCGGAAACCTCTTCAAGCTATGTAGCCACTGTGGACGCCAGAATTTTTATGGAAGATTTGGGGACGCAAAGATTATAGTTCCTCGCACTTGTACATTCTGCATGCGGAGGATATGAAACATTGTAGAGTGAACATTTCAGTAAGCGAAAAGTTTAATTTCCTAAAATTCAGACCGTTAAAAAAGATTATGTTTTATATTAGTACTTTTGCTCTTTCTTAAATAATGTATAAATGCCGGCACTGTATAAGTACGGCATATGATTTTCGTGTCCTACAAAGTCCAAAAGGAGGATGACTATGGATATATTTGAACACATGCAAAAAGAAAGATATAAGGATGCTTACTCCAGATGTGTCGAAAATGCGATAAATCAAGATTTTACAGGTATGCTTTGTCATGAATGCGTTCATGACTACATGAACGGCAAGGCAGAGTAAAATGGTTAAGCAATACACAAATAAAGTAACTGTAGCTAATTCATTAATATTTTTACATTCGGATACGGGAACAATTTTCCAAAGAACTGTAACTTCTATTTAGGTGCAAAAGTGTATCGTGAATGTATAATAAATCAAGGATATTCTTATTTGGTGTAGGTTCGTATTGCCCAATTAAGATTTACAAGATCCCAATATTGATCAGGAATTATATGTGTATGTGCGAAGAGATTTTTCTTCACAGATTTAATGTACTGTAAAATCTTATTTTTTTATTTCAACATATTTATTTTACAGAAGGGTGAGGTGCCTCTTGGAAAAAGAATATTTGTATAAGATTGTGCAAGAAAAGCTTCCGCCAGAATTATTTCTAAAATTCAAACAGAACTTTGAAAGAAATGTTCTAAATTACAATAATGAGTATGAATTATTAAGCCTAATCAGACGTGTTATTAGGAGAAGCATTGGTAAACTGGCAGAGGACGAAGTTTTTAAAATTGGGATTTCGGTATTCGATACTTTTCTGAAAGAGAACGTTGCAGATAAAAGCATCATTTTGTTGAATATGGCGTTCTTGCATGAAGGTCTTAATAATGCAGAGAAAACCGATGATTGTCTTAGGAATGCACTGTCGTTTTCATTGGATAAAGAATTCACAATTCTTAAAGTAGGGAATTTCTTCTGTCAAACTGCAGAGAAAGGAATTGCAGACCCTATAGAAAGGGTAAAAGCTGTCTTTCAATTTTCTTCTAAAAATAAAAATTATACAGATCTAATAAACAATCAAATAGAAAACACTGAATCAACATATCAATTTTATCAACAGTTTAAGGAATTTACTGGCAATACACATCGTAACCTTATTTCTAAGATTCTGAAAGATAAACAAACCGCCTTGTCTGAATTAGAGAATTTTCTTGATAGAATGAAAGTACTGGCTGAAGTTTATAAGATCACAGTTGATACATACTTTTTAGGTCAATTAGTACAAAAAGCACTAGGAATCTCAAAGAACAATTTTATAAGACAAAAGGAACATAAATTCACTAATAAATGTGTAATATTAGAAATCAAATGTATAGAAATTTTTATTACCAAGAATATAAACGATTATTACAACTATTTTACTATTGCATGCATTCTAAGAAGTGCGAAGGAGTACAAACTTCATGCATATTCTGACAACAATGATAAACTGTATTATGATAACCACAAAATGTATGTTGATAAGGCCTTAGAACTTGGCAGAAATACATTAGAGAATCAAGATAAGAATAACGTAAACTTACAGAAGACTTGTAGGGATGTAATAAATGCATATCTCTTACGTGGAAACCTGGGATTTAAGATAGCGCTTGAAGACTACAGGCGAGCAGTTGAACTTACTTTTAATGCAGGAAATTCAATTTCTCCACTCAATCTGCTTGATTCTATTAGCCGATTCTTTATAGAAAAGTATGATTCAACTAAAGACGTTTCATTTCTGTTTATAGGATTTGCAGTGTTTAAAACACTAGTACATCGAAACACTATAGTGGAAGACGATATTATGATGCACGTAGCTAACTTTTACAAATGTCATAAACCTAACCCAATCGAAAATTTCAAAAATATACTATCTACGAGAGACCTAGAAATATCCCATAACCAAATAAAAACGCTTTCCAATAGCGAATCGAAGGCTATCACTTTAAGGATACTGAAAGGAAAATGGAAAAATCTATTATACCTACAATATATTTTGGGGAGATTGAAAAAACCAGTAGATATCTATTATAAAGCCTTTTTAAATAAAATAGTTGTGCCTGCATTCAAAAATGCTGGACAAACATTTCTTGAACAAAACATGCATTACCTTTCAAGTAAATGTTTACTTTTGGAATCAAAATGTACCAAAATATCTTCAGCCTCAAAAGACATAGAAGACAAATTACATTCTGGTTTAAACATAGATTATTTACGTGGAGACCATGAGATAAAGTTAGCTCTTGATGACTATCGACAAGCAAGTGACTTATCTCGTGATTTTTTGAATATACCTGATGCACCTTCATTGTTTGATTATATTTGTCGTTTCTTTATGAAAGAGTTTGATTCAAATTGCAAGATTTTAAATGACTTAGCTGACTATTGTATATATCTTGGACTGACTGACAAAGCAACTGATATTATGAAAAAGATAAGACCAGTCGATGAGGATAATAGAAGAATATCATACAATCAATTAAGAGATTTAATTGGAAATGACCCAGAATCTTTTACTTCAAAGATTCTGAAAGGAAAAAGTAAAATCCTCTACGGTCTACAAAATCTTTTGGAAGAAACTAAAGAATTGGTTGAAGATTCTAGATTTAAAATTGAGCTTGATTATCTTGACAAGGTTGCAATATTTGCAATACACAATACTGCACAAAAATTTCGCGAGCAGGAAGATTATGAGTATTTTCACAAATGCTTAATACTAGAGATAAAATGTAATGAGATTTTTATCGCGGCTAAAGGTTATCGCGATTTTACTAAATTTGTCAATTTCCATGCTATTGCAAATATTTTGAATACTGCACGTAAACAACATTTTTCTTCATTTCCTGAAGCTGAAAAATACTATAAGGAATATGAAATATATCTAGAAAAAGCTATTGAACTTGGTGTGAAAGCAATCGATAAAATTGACCGTCTAGATAACAACTTCCCAAAGTTCTTTAGTTCTCTAGCAGATGCTTACAGGTTGAGAGCAGATCTTAATGTAATTAAAGATGAACGGTCATCATTTAAAGACTATCAAAAATCAGTGAAACTTCTGGAATTTATGGGAGATATAATCTACGAGGATGATTATCTTGATTGGACTGTTGAGCGATTAGCTAAAAGTTATTTCTCGATAAAAGAATATGAGAAAGCACTAGAGGCATACAAACGTCTATTTGAGAAATCAAAGACAAAAACATACCAAGCGGCTCTTGGAATTGGTAACGTTTATGATGCAATGGGTAATTTCCCAGAGGCCAGGAATTATTACCTAGAGTGTCTTTGGATTAGTAAGGAAGACCCGGCGGCATATGACAAACTTATGAACCTTCATAGAAGCAATGGTAATTACAATGAAGCTATTAAATGGCAACAAAGGATGAACGTTCTTAAATTATCTAAGAAAGCCTTGGATTATGGACATTTTATTATTGGAATTCTGTATGAAGAAAAAGGTGAAGAAAACAAAGCAATAGATGTTTTTAGATATATTGTTACAGAACGCCAACCTGACAGCCTTATAGCGTTGGATCACCTCATAACACTTCTCATCTCTATCAAAGAATATCGTGAAGCTATTAAATGGTTGCAAGAGAAAATAAAAATATCGACTAACATCCTCTGGGATTATTGCCGATTAGGTGATTGCTATCTAGCACTAAAGTATAATTCAGAGGCGTTGGAATATTATAATAAGCCATTATCGACAAATCCCAAATTCATCCCGAGCCTACAGAGATTAGCTAAATGGTATGAATCGAATGAGCAAAATGGAAAAGCCATTGAAATCTTAAATAGAATAATTGATCTGATAGATAATGAACATTCACATGGATTGTATAAATGGTTAGGCGACTTATATCTAAAACTTAAAGATGAAGCATCTGCGCTTGATGCATATAATAAATCACTCGAAATTAAGCCCCGACAATACGAAATATACGACAGAACCGAAAGAATTACAAAGAAGAACAAAGGTATTCTGTCTTTACACCAAGCGATTAATAAACTTGAAATCCAATATAATGATAGTCCTGATGATCCTGAGTTAGCCACTCAAATAATCAACCTTTGTCTTTCGAGTGACCAAAAAGAATATGCAAAAAAAATACAGAAATATCTAGTCTTTAGCATCTATAAACCTGATAGTATTGATTATTCCGAAAGGTTAGCACTGGCTTATGAAATGGAAGAACAATACGACCTTTCCATTAAAGAACGACAGAAGATCGATGGTTTTGAGTGCTACAAGCCTGAAATAAAATTCAGAAATCTCAGAAAATTGGCTGAACTGATAAAGAGGAAACGCTTATATAGTTACAGAAAAATTGAAAACCAATGTACTAAAGAGATTGAGGGATTTGTCAAAAAAAACATACTTACTGTTGATGAAAGTGAAACGGGTATAACATCGGAAAACGATGTATACATGATTAATATTGAGAATAATATTTATACTTTTAAAGAGGAAATATCTTACCTAGCTTATCATTATCTGGATAACGGTTTCTTTGAAAAAGCACATAAATTTATTCAAATATTACTTGGAAGCAGTAGATTCGAGCTTCAAAATGATAAAGTTTATCTCCATACAAAATATAAGATATTAAAAGCAGAAAAAAAATGGGAAGATGCTGAAGTAGTTGTAAGAAAAAATATTGAAGCAAATGGCGAAACGACACGAAATCTCTCCTCTCTTGGAAATGTCTTCAGAAATAAAAAGGAATTTTCACAAGCAGTTGAATGTTTCAGAAAAGCTTATGCACAGGATAAGCATAAACATCCATCTTCAGCAGATCAGGCAGGTGCAACATATCGTGATTGGGTGAAAGAGGAGGGACTGTCAGAACAAATGAAACATGAATTAAAGAAGAAGGCAATTGAATGGTATCTTACAATTAAAGAAGATCATCCAGAAGACACAAGAATTCCTTATGGTCTCGCAAAATCTTATTTATTGGAACCTCAAAACAAAGAAGATATCGATACAGGTGTAGCAATTCTTACTAATATGCTAAGTAAGAACACCGACAGAAAAGCTATCAAAGAACTTTTATACCTATGGTCGAACAATCTTAATAATACCATCGAGGAAATTATTTTAAATAATTATGAAATTGGCGTAAGTGGGAGCAGTCATACATTTTTGATATGCGAAATTGTTAAAGTATCAAAGGATGCTAATATCTTTGCACCAGATGTTGTGCGTACATTTCAAAACGTATTTACTGAAAACCATGATGTGAATATTCGCAACTCTATCTGTAAATATTTTATGAAATACATGATTTACACCTGCTATCAAACTGCTAATTTAAAGGGAATTAGAGATATTATACAAGGACCTTTAAAGACAATCTTAGACGTAGAAGACCAGGAAAAGTCACTTCAATATTTAACAGAATTTTTAGGTGCAGAAAAAGGGGCTTACTTAGAGTTTTTAGTGGAAATAATTCAACCAAATATTAAAAAGATAGAAGGGCTTGTCAAAGCGTTGGATGAAGATAATTATAGTGATTTTGCCAGCCAGATTAGACTAGAAATTATTTCTACTAAAGAAAGACTTAAATCTATAGAGTTTGTTTCATTTGATGAGGGCTTAGTGGATATAAAAAAAGAGATCGAACATAGACATGAACGATATAGCTTGTTAGCGGGCAGGGATATGGAATTATTGTGCAAATTAGATATTAAAGATAATTGTTGTTCTAAAACAGCCTGGAATGAGATAGATAGTCTTATTTTTGATATCCTTGATATTGCGAAAGATTCATATCTCATCGGCCTGTGTACACTAACGATTAAAAGTAGTAATCAAAGTGGTCCCCTGTTGGTTAGTGCGGAGTTTTGCGATTCACAACAAGAAGGTTGGAGTGAAATAATTTCTACAATTAAAGAGAAGTTTGCAGACAGAGGCATAAATGCTTCATTTATTAAAAAGCAAGATAGCTTAATTATACAAAAAAGCTTTAAAATTGGTGAGGGTAAAATCTCAACACCTTTTAAGAAGTTATTTGACTTTATTGTAACCACATATGCGGCACCTAATAATGCCAATTATTGGGAAAAAATAAACAGGCTTGCAAGAGAGGAAATTATACTAAATGGTTTGAATATTCAAGAAAAAGTTGAAAATAACTTGCTGCTTCAAATAAGTACGTTGTTTTCAAGGGCAAAAAGTCTAATTTTTATATTTCTGAACGAACCTCATGACCTTCATCATCTTTGCACCTCAGACTTACCTCTTGAAGAAAGGTCAAGAAGAATTGATCGAGTTAAAGAAAATATTAAAGAAATCTCCTTTTTTACTAGAGGTTTCTTTTCTAAAAAAACAAAAGAAGAGTTTTCAATTAGAGAGACCATGTTACGTATAATTCAAGAATATGAGAATATTTCAGTATTCGATAATATGCGAGTAAAAATTATATTTGAAGAAAAGGTAAATGATGCCTATAGTTTCGTGGGGATCTCTGACGATATAGAAATGGTTATTAAAAATCTTTTCTACAATGCTTTTGGTGCACTAAAAAAGAGAAATAATTTATCAGGAAAATTTAATCCTGTAATTAGAATTTCTATTGATAAGAAAGGTAGAGAATATGAAATATTGTTTTCCGATAATGGGATTGGAATTTCAGGAGATAAGAATGTTAGTGATCTTATAACCGATTTTACACAAAAACCAGTAAATGATGAGAAGTCCAAATCTGGAATAGGACTTTATATAATCTCTACATTAGTAAATTGTTATCAGGGTTATTTTGACATTAAATCTAGCAGGACTGGAGATAATTCAGGCACAATATTTATCGTCAGATTACCATTTAAATTTTCTAAGAGTTGAGAGGAATACTTAATTATGAAAAAAAGTACAAAGAAATTTGGGCTCTTGATTGTTGACGATGAACTAGGAATAAGGAAGAAATATAAAGACGCTCTAAAAGAACATTTACTATTAGGGCCTGGTTGGAATTCAATAGCAGATTGTGAGGACGGTGAATCTGCACTAGAATATATTAAAAATTATAACGAGGTTTATCACCTTATTGTTGTTACAGATGCCTATATGGGTCCGAACTGCGAAAATAATGAAATTAAGGACACCAGTAAACTGTTTGGTGGCGTTTGGTTGATTGATCAGGTTAATAAAGATGATGAATTTAAGAGATTTGTAACAATCCTGCTAATTACATTTCACGATGAACGGATAAAATCTTATAGAAGGGGCAATGACTGCTTTAAGTGGTTAGAGAATAAGGATTATTATTTTGTTGAGAAACCTCGTACTGGCGATACTCTTCAAGAACAGAAATTTGCTACAGAAGAACTCTCGAAAGGGCACCCACGTGAAACAAAAAAACTTTTTGCAAAAACTTATGAAGCTGTTGAGTACATTATTAACAGAAGAGGAATAATTACTGAGAGTAGATCAGCTTATAGAGAAATTGTTGGCGAGAGTGAAATAGTAAAAGAAATAAGTTCTAAAATAGAAAGTGTGGCAAGTGGAGATGCAACAGTATTGATAACAGGAGATAGTGGCACTGGCAAGGAATTAATCGCTGCTAACATTCACTACAAAAGCAAAAGAGCAAGTTGTCCACTTGTTATTATAAATTGTGGGGCAATTCCTAATGAGCTTACTGAGTCTGAGTTGTTTGGATATGAAAAAGGTGCATTTACAGGTGCAGAACGCAAGAAAATAGGCTTATTCGAAGTTGCCGATGGTGGAACCATATTCCTTGATGAAGTTGGAGAACTAAGCGAATCCCAACAAGTTAAATTACTAAGGGCTATCGAAAGTATGACATTTAAGAGAGTCGGAGGTGTTATAGATATAACTGTAGATGTTCGCATAATTGCGGCAACTAACCAACGACTTGCAAGTAAGATTAAAGAAGGAACCTTTAGAGAAGACCTATACTACAGATTAAATGTTATACCTTTCCACACAAAACCTCTGAGAGAGAGAAAGGATGATATTCCTTTGTTGGTATGTAATTTTCTAAAGGCACTACATACAAAGAGCAAGATTCCGGAGAAGAAACTAGATGAGAGTGGTATAATTTTACTAAAAGAATATAGTTGGCCAGGTAATATAAGACAACTTCAAAATATCGTAGAACGTTTTTTTACTGCTTCAAGAAAGGATATAATCAGTAAAGAAGAGGTTGCGCAAGCATTAAAAGAGGAGCTTGATTTATCTATACAAGGGGTAATTTTCAACGATGTTCTTAGTTTTAAAGATTTGGAAAAGGAGTATGCCTACTATATGCTTGAGAAAACTAAGAAGGGAGATGGGAAATGGAATTATAAAGAAGCAGCAGAGATGTGTGGTGAAGGTTTTCAAGAAGATAAACTACGTGGTATTATAAAAAAAAATAAGGAAGATGATCCAAGGTTTCAAAACAAGGAAACTAAAATATAGCATCAAAATCGATATTATCGGATTTTAAAGTTACAGTAGCTTGTATAAGCCCCGTAAACCTGTGTTTACGGGGCTTTTTTATTTGGCATACAATTTGCCATTAATATACGTCAGAAGCAAATGAAAGTTTTATATTAGTACTTCTGCTCTTTCTCAAATTATATAAAAACAAAAAAACCGACACCTTTCTTGGCGTCGGCTAGAATTGTCCGCGCGACCTACAAGCCCACTAAAAGGGGGTAGATTATGAGTAAAAATATATCATGGGTCGATAACAACCACTATCGCTCTACAAGCGATGATGGTAAAACGTCTTATCTTTACAAAGCAGGTAATTTGAGTGATACATGTATAGAGATCGCTGAACACCACGATGACGGTACTACTGATGCTTATAAACCAGGAGTAATATTTGACAAAGGCGAGCATAAGTAGAAAGCAACACCATGCAACTTAGCAGCAACTAAGTTGTTTATCTTTTAACCTTCGGTCGCGCGGACAATATATTTTGTAAAAGAACTATTTTTACAAGCGAATGATCACTGCCAAAATTTCTAACCTTAAGCACCAAGCAGTTATGTGGCGTCAACTAAGACCTTCTAACAATCTTCTAACAAGACAACAGAAAACAGTAGAAAACAGCAAGTAAGACGTTACTACCGAATAGCCGTAAAGCCAACAATAATAACGCCTTACTTATTTCTGTTTATTTCAGGTTATGCCTCTTATATGGCTCATAACCCGGAGGTCGCTAGTTCTAATCTCGTCCAATAAACGACTCTATTTTACTGTAGTCATAAATGGACTTGAACCCTTTCCTCTGTCGCCAACCAATGTATTATCGACTTGCAAAATTACTACAATTAGTTAGAATTGCGTGCAAATAGAGTAAAGTTTATAAAACAAATGAAAACCACTAAATACTTCAAATATACAAGGCAAAGATCTGATCGAGCCTGTATTAAGGACGAGTGGATAGAATTTGTAATAAACAGTCCAATTAAAGAGGTAGTACAATCAGATGGTAGAATTAAGAAATGGGCAAAAATTAACGACGTTAACAAATATCTGAGAGTTATAGTATTGGAAGACAGTGAAACTGTCCATAATGCCTTTTTTGATAGAACATTTCAGGAGGAGAACAGTGAGAGTTAAATATTTTTCAGATACAGATACTGCCCTTGTTGAATTTGCCAATAATGAAGTTGTTGAAACTAAAGAAATAAGTGAAAATGTTTATGTTGATCTTGATAGTGAAGGGAACTTAATAAACATGACCATAGAACATGCAAAAAAGAATGCGGCATTAACGGAATTTTCTTATCAAGAAGTTGTCGGCACAACAAGCTGATAATGAGTAATGATTAACTCTCGTTTTGCAAGAAATCTATAGACTCTCTAAAAAAACTGTACCTTTCCATTGTAGTAAAAACGTAGTCAACTCCACAGGAATCAACAGGAAAATAATTGTCGTTAGAAAGGAAAAATAGTTGACGTCAGTCAGCCATTGCCAGTTAATGTGATAGCGACATAACAGACACTAAATCAGGCAGTTATGAAATTGTAAAAAATACCCTTTTTATAATTCTGTAATACCCTTTCCACTCTCCAAGCATCGGTTTTACATCTTCACGCTGAATAGGATTATTGATAAGTTCAGTCAATATCTTTTTGATTTTGGTTTTTTTAAATGGAGTGAGTTTGTTCAGGTACTTAAGAGGGTAGTTCATCCTAGATTCCCGCTAAAAGAATGCGGGAATGACAGCTTTGGAGCAATAATTTTAAACATTTAAATTGACTCTAGATCAATATAAGCATCTTTATTAGATTCATCTCTGTCAATTTTTGCCTGCTTCAGATCTCCAATAGCTTCTTGAGAAATATCAAGCCCCAATGATTCCTCAATCTTTTTATATTCCTCCCTCGGGATAATTACTTCCTTAGGATTTCCATTAACATCTTTTACAACCTTTTTATGTATCGTAAGCATTATATGCCTCCCTATTGTATGTATTGTATTACAATTTATTTATAATAATACTCAGGTAATCATTGAACTCAATGGAAAAGAGGCTGGAGTTCTTAAATCTGCCTGAACTGACAGGGTACCAAACATGAAAGAAATCTCTGGTTCGATTTCTTCTAACAAAACAGCAGATAACACCAGAAAACAGCAAGTAAGACGTTACTACAGAATAGCCGTAAAGCCAACAATAACAACGCCTTACTTATTTTTGCCTAGACAATGGGGAGGGGTTCAATCTATCCCCTTATTCATTCTTCGTGCCGTACAAACGTTCATAAATATGTGCCTTTAGGTTTTTGATAGTCTTTACGGGTAAAACACGTGCAATCAAATCCTAAACTTTGTTTTACAAGAACAGAGGGAATCATCTTGGTCTTAAAATTGTATGCTTTACAACCTTTTGGGTGAAGCGGATCCCAAGTCACAAAATAATGTTTACATTTACTGCACACAATTTCTTTCATAGTTATATTATATCTTCAAGAAATGTAGTTTATTAGAGAAGATGATAGAAAATCACTTATTTGCCAGAGCAACTTTAAAGCAAGAATACATAATTAAGTACAAAAGCAAACCTACCCGTCCGAACGGCTTGGCCGGGCGGGAAGGATTGCCCTACGAATAAAGCCTATAAATATTTATTTTAACGCGCCTAAAACCATTTTGATATGGGTATATTATATCCTTTCTGGATAACACCACTATCGTAATAATATTCGGAAAACGAGATACTACGTTATAGTTTGGAAGCTGAAAGGTTTATACTCTTACTTTCTTATAAGCATAAACTTAATTTATGAAAAGCATACCCATCATCTGATAGTTTTATGTTTGACTGAAATGATAATTCGGTAGCTCCTGTATTTATAGCGGTATGATAAGTTGATAATTAACTAAAAGCAATAGAAAAAATGAGCTTAAACAGCAGGATACACAGGGATATTACCGGTGAAACGAGGTTTGGAGTGTGGCAATATAGACACCCGCATCTCTCAGTATATGAAGAATGCAGGTGTCTATATAATGAATCAATGTTGGTAAATAATTACCTGGCTTTTATCAACTGCTCTCTTTTCCCGTCTGCGCCTAACTTCTGCTCCTGCAAATCCTGCCAGGCCTATTCCAAGCAAGGCAACGGTTGTTGGTTCAGGGACAGTGTTTATGCCTGCCGCAAATGCACCTGTATAACCACGTCCACCAACGAAACTGAGAGTCGTGAAGACACCTGATGAGCTTATACTGCCGTAATCAAAATATGCAGTTACTTCTTTTGTAAGAGCCGTTATCTCAAGCTTCAGCCCTATTTCTGTACCAACCACTAGACCGAGATCAACAGTGCCCAGTGGATCTTCCGAACTTTGATCACCCCATGCTCCATATAGATGCATTCCACCTGCACCCGCGTCTTGCGTTACCCCCATCCATGCTTCAGTACCATCTTCATTTGGGTCACCGGTTATTACACCGCCCCCATCTAAGTCAAAGTTAAGGATTTCAATGCCAAGGAAAGAACCAGACGGAAGTGCACTCGTAAAATCAAAAGTTCCGATTACGTGACCTCCAACGCTGGTACCAGAACTAAAATAATGCGTTTTGTCCTTCAAAGTGGCAGCTTTAAATATCTCACCCGGCTCTACTAAACCACCTTCACTTCTTAACTCTAACTCCCCTCCAAATTCATCTCCTGAAGAAAACGCACCTTCTACATTATAGGTGTCAGAACCCGACGGCCCATCCGAAGGCTCAGTCCCGGGTCCTCCATCAAATGAGTCAGTAAATGCAGCGACAATTCCGTTATCTTGTTCAAAATCCATTATGTGACCAATGGTAACTGCGTAAACCTGTGAACTGAATGGAGCCGTAATCATCAACGCAAGAAATATACTAATTGTAATTTTTTTCATCTGTTTATCCTCCCTACATCACACGTTTTTATTATTGTTTTGCCTTCTTTAGTCTTCGCCTCACTGCTCCACCTGCAAGCCCTGCTAAGCCGATCCCAAGTAGTGCAATAGTTGTCGGTTCCGGTACAGGATTGGAGGAAGAAAATTGATCTCCAATTTTCGGATATACCTTGTTCTTCGCTATCTTATTCGGCGAATCATGCACGACCACGAGTTCCACTTCTCCGAAGCCGTTCTCATCGAACACGCTGCCATCTACCCGAAGTTCATAGACAGATGCAAATACCCAGTCTGCCAGCAACGCATCTTCCACCTCATAGTCCTCATTTGCTTCCGGAGAGGATGAATCATTTCCAAAAAGTTCAGGGTTTGATAATCCGTAAATATTATAGTTGTACACTAGTGATGTTGCCGCCTCTTTAACATCTGATGCATTTCCCGTATTTACTTCACCATCACCTTCGGTAACAGATGCAACGATACTACCACTAGACGCATGTGCGTAATCTAAGACGATATCAAGGACAGTATTATCAAGCCCGTCAGTAAATACAAACTGTGCTTTGTCGCTACCTGTCAGATCTTTATAATTGTGATTTTTTCCACTCGGTGCAATGTTCTTCCCCCATCCGATAGAGTTGTCACCATAACTGTTATCAACCAGAGACAATGGTTGGATGAAAGCGAGAAACAGATCGCCGGATCCTGAATCCTGGGTTATCCACAATTCTCCCTCTCCTCCGTTCACAGTAGTTTTATTTTTTCCTTTTCCGCTTTCGACATTTAAATCAACGTTATAACCTGTAGTGTATCCTTCAGATGCTTCAAACTTACCGTCTATCAAAGGAGTAGCGAACAATGATGGAACATCAAAGAAATTAAGCATAGTAAGCGTCATTATACACAAAACAATCCGTATCTTCATAATTGTATCCTCCGCAGATAAACTCTTTTTAAATTCTTTAGGTTGCAAAAGTTAAAAGATATATTATACCCTAGCATCTGCACTCCCCCACTGTTTTTCTTTTATTCAATGTTATTAAAATCCACCGATCTCACTGTTTCTAATTATAAACGATTTTTATGGTTTGTCAATGTTGTTTTTGGGTAATTCTAAGCAGCCAGTAATACTTAACTCTAACTCCTAAAATTATTGGATGTTATGATGTCTCATCTCTTCTGTCTCATTACGTTTGATATCTAAAATATTTCTATAAAAAACTCATTAGGAAATAATATTCTTAAATTCTACCCACCTTACCACTTCTTTTTCTCTATTTTCAGATAGTTCAAGTTTTGCTTGCTTTTTGCATAATACAGAATAAAATGAAATCAATACAAATTGGTTTATATATATCCTAAGCGTTGGTCGTTTCAGCAGTTTGTCTGTTAATACCATATTTCCAGGGAGGACAACCTCCTGCCTGAAAATGGCATCCTGATTGGGCAGTAGCAATATGACTTACCATAGAACTGAAAAAATATTATGAAAGGGGAATTGTAAATAATGTCAAGCTTGCAGGCAGTAACTAACGAAGATTTTGAGCAATCTGTTATTCAGGCGGATACGCCTGTGCTGGTAGATTTTTACGCGGATTGGTGTGGGCCATGTAAGACAATGGCACCGATTCTTGGCCAGTTAGCGGAGGAATTTGATGGGAAAGCTAAATTAGTAAAAGTAGATATAGATGTAGATGGTAACAAGGACCTGGCGGTAAAGTATGGTGTCTTGTCCGTACCTACCCTTATACTCTTCAGTAATGGCGAGGTGAAGGAGACAATGGTGGGAGTCACAAGCAAGAGTAAACTTAAGCAAAAACTTGAAGAGGCTTAATAAAGAGAGACCAGAATGGAAAGTTTTCTACAAGGACTGGAAGGGTACCTTGGCTCGTCACCGCTTCTTGCTTTCATAGCGGTTTTCCTGGGTGGTGTGCTTACCAGTTTCACTCCGTGCATATACCCGATGATACCGATAACGGTAGCTTATATTGGGGGACGTAGCGGTGATTCCAAACTGAAGGGGCTTTCTCTCTCGCTGTTTTATGTGCTAGGAATGGCAGTAACCTATGCCGCACTGGGAGCTTTTGCGGCTTTGACAGGCAAATTCTTTGGGTCTGCCACCACAAACCCCATTCTTTACATTGTTATCGCCAACGTCTTTATCTTTTTAGGTTTGTCAATGTTAGATGTTGTCACAATACCCGTACCATCTTTTTTAGCTGGCAGACAAACGGGTAATAAGGGCGGTGGACGTATCGGCGCTTTCCTGGTTGGCCTTCTCGCAGGTACCGTTGCCGCACCGTGTACCGCACCTGTGCTGGGAGTTGTCTTAACATTTGTTGCTGCAAAACAGCAAGTTGCCTACGGTGTCAGCCTACTCTTTGTATTCTCTATAGGATTAGGCACTCTCTTAATAATCGCGGGTACTTTTGCCGGATTTATGTCGAGCCTGCCAAAAAGTGGAAACTGGAGTGTGCTTATCAAGAAATTTTTTGGCTGGCTAATGATTGCAGCAGGTGAATATTTCCTGATAGAAGCAGGGAAATTATTAATATAAAAATAGTAATATAATGACCAGCCCTCCACGTCACAAGTTTACGAGAGAATGAAAAGAGGATTTTAAATATTAACCATTAATGAAAGGAGGAACACCCATGCCAACAGAAACCAGTGAAGTATATGAATGTGAAATATGTGGCGCAATAGTCGAAGTAAAGGAGGGCGGCGCCGGTACATTAGAGTGTTGCGGACAACCAATGACCTTACAGGAATAGTATAGTGCGGCGTAGCCGCATCAAAGTTTGAAGTGTCTTAAGTGAACTAAAGTGCCTAAATTTAAGAAATGTCGTGTAACCTACCCGACTTCGCTATTCAGGCGGGGAAACACGCCGACAATTTTAGGTAACCTTGAAATTCCTAAACATTTACTTAATTAAAAAAGTACAATACTTATGAGAATCATGAAGGTCGGGATTTGACAGTACTGGAAATTACAGAAGGGAACGTACAATGAGAAAAGTTTATATGGATCACATGTCCACGACACCTACTGATCCAAGAGTTGTAGAAGAGATGTTACCTTTTTTTACTGAAAATTTTGGTAACCCATCTTCACATCTACATTCATATGGACTCAGGGCGAAAAAAGCCGTCGACGAATCAAGGGCAAAGGTGGCGGACCTGATTAATGCTAAACCGGAAGAGATAATCTTTACCTTTACGGGAAGTGAATCAAATAATCTTGCCTTAAGAGGCCTGGCTCTCGCAAACAGAGACAGAGGAAAACACATAATTATTTCAGAAGTTGAGCATTACTCAATCTTATACACTGCACGAGAACTGGAGAAAGAGGGTTTCAGGGTTTCATACATAAAGGTAGACAAAGATGGCATAATAGACCCTGAAGATGTTGCCAAAGCCATAAATAAAGATACGTTCCTTGTTTCAATTATGCACGCGAACAATGAGATAGGCGTAATCCAGCCGATAGAGGAAATAGGAAAAATAACAAAAGAAAAGGGTATCATATTCCATACCGATGCGATTGCAACGGCAGGAGTTATCCCGGTAGACGTTACAGAACTGGGCGTCGATTCATTAAGCCTGACATCTCACACATTTTACGGCCCAAAAGGCATCGCAGCTTTGTATGTGAAAGAAGGGACTGAAATTGTTTCCATAATTAAAGGCGGAGCTCAGGAAGGCGGCCTTAGACCGGGCACAGATAACATACCGGCAATTGTTGGAATGGGCAAGGCAGCTGAGCTTGCCAAAACAGAAATGAAATCACGAATAGAGCATCTTACCCCGCTTCGTGACAAGATTATAAAAGCGCTTCCGGATAAGATAAAGTATCTCCATTTTACCGGACACTTGACACAGAGGCTTCCCGGACATGTGAGTTTCTGGATATCTTTCGCGGAAGGCGAATCACTTGTCCTGTTTTTAAATTATAATGGCATCGCAATCGCCAGTGGTTCAGCTTGCAGTTCGCCGGACCTCCAGGCATCTCACGTTCTTACCGCGATAGGTGTACCGCCGGATGTATGCCACGGCTCAATCACCGTAAGTCTTGGAAAGGATAATTCGGAAGAAGACGTTGATTATTTCCTGGAGACGCTTCCCAAGGTAATAGACAAATGCTGGCAGATGTCACCTCTCTATGAGGACGAAATGAATAAAGAACAGGCTTAGTCACAAAGACACCAAGACACGAAAAAAGCAAAATATTTCTATGCTGGTTCAGTCAAATGATTGAACCAGCATTTTTTTTGAACTATTTCATTTGAATTAACAATTAACGGACTAATTAACATCAAATTCTTAACCCTTCTTACTCTTCTCCCAAAGGCGATTGAATTGTATATTTTCATCAAAAGAACACGATCTCTTGACAGTCCATTTCAGAGACAGGGGTGCTATCAAGGTAGTGATGAAGGCCATACAGATCAGGGCTGCAAATTGATCTTGAGTAAGCAGGGGTTCTCTAATTGTGTGACTCGCAATTAATTTGTCGCTTAACTCAATGACCACAGCCGCAATAACCATCTCAACTGCACCACGACCGTTCATTCCTGAACCTATTATGGTTGACTCCCAGAAGTTTTTTCTAAATAGATATGCACCAAACCCACAACCAAGAACCTTTCCAATAATTGCAATTAGAGTGATGGTAATGGTAAAGAAAATAAATGACCATTGCCACTGAATATGAAGATGAAAAGATAAGGATACAAAGAAGATGGGTGCCATAAAACCATAGCTAATACCATAAAAACGATCACTGATCTTCTGATAAATATCAATATCCATGATCTCTTTACGTACAAACTGGCCCGCCAGGAAAGCACCGATTATCAGGTGAAGACCGGCGAGTTCGGCAAAATAAGCCATTGCTAAAGCACATACAAGCGCAAAGGTAAACGCCTTCCCCTCGCGATCGTCCAGTTTCCTGATAAACCTTGGAATAACAAACTGGCCTATAAGTATGGTAAAGCCAAAGAAAACCGCAACTTTAAAGACAATGAACGCAACTTGTAAAACCTGGACAGTGCCGCTCTCTGCCAACTCCAACAGTATTGACAGCGATATTAACGCAAGAATATCATTCACAATAGCAGCGCCGATTATGATGTGCCCTAAACTGGTGTTATGAATATGCATATCATGCAGTATCCTGGACTGGACCGCTATGGCAGTTACGGATATTCCCATACCCACAAATAGTGATTGAAAAGAAGTGCCCCCAAACATCATACAGACAAGGTACCCAAATACAAACGGAAGAACAAACCCTCCTATTGCAACCGCAGTAGAGGGCCAGAGATGCTCCACTGCCTCTTTCGGATCCATCTCAAGTCCCGCATAAAACATGAGGAAGAAGATTCCGAACTCGGCCAGCAGTTCAATTGGTTCGGATGTACTGATTATACCCAGTAATGGAGGCCCGAGGATAATACCTGCCAGCAATTCACCTAAAACAACCGGTAAGCCAAATCTGGCAAAAACTCTCCCCAGAAACCAGGCAACGGTTAAAATTAAGATTAGATTTACAATAAGATGCTGAGTGATCATAACATTCTCAAACGCCACTGTGTTTTAAAAATTACTACTTCCATTTGTGCATTATACTACTTTAACCTGAATTGAGCGTTTTTTTTCGCATGTAATAGTTGCCTGCGTTCCTCTTCATCTTATGGGTATGAAAACCTCACATAACGCAAGATATACTACATAAAGCTGTGGTAAACGCATGTATTTACTGCTCGTTACCGATGGGTATAAATTGACAATTCAGATTTCCCTTTTTATCTCTTTTTGATGTAAATTTCTGTGGAGGAACAACCGGTAACCAAAGACATTAGCAGGTCTTTAATCCTTTCTACTCTTCTCCCAGAGACTGCAGAATTGCGCATTTTCGTCGTAAGTACAATATTTTTTTACCGTCCACTTCAATGACAAAGGCGCTATTATGGTGGTGATAAAGGCCATGCATATCAGGGCTGAAAACTGGTCCTGAGTGAGAAGGGGTTCGGTAATCGTGTTACTGGAAATTAATTTATCACTCAACTTAATAACCACGGCAGCCACTACCATTTCAACTGCCCCACGCCCGTTCATACCGCACCCAATGATAGCAGAACCCCAGAATTTATGTCCATAGATATATGCCCCTGCCCCACAACCTATTAACTTTCCTATAATTGCGATAAATGTAATAGCCAGTGTAAATAGAATTAAATGCCATTTCCATTGAAAATGCAGATGAAAAGAGAGGGATACAAAGAATATGGGCGCCATAAAACCGTAACTCAAACTGTAAAAACGATCATTGATCTTTTCATAAAATCCCTTGTCTATAATCTCCTTCCGTACGAATTGCCCGGCCAGGAAAGCACCAATGATCATGTGAAGACCGGCCTTTTCAGCTAAATAACCTATAACCAGGGCAGATATAAGGGCAAACGTAAACGTCTTTGCCTCACGATCATTCAGTTTCCTTATAATTTTTGGTATTATAAATTGACCAATAAAAATAGTAACAGCAAAAAAGGCGACAACCTTTAATACCACAAGCAATATATGTATTGCTTGAAACTCACCACTTTCAGCCAAACTTAACAATATTGACAAAGCGACTAATGCAAGAATATCATCAACTATGGCAGCACCTATAATGATATGCCCTATTGTTGTATTCTGAATCTGCATGTCGTGTAATATCCGGGCCTGGACAGCTATAGCCGTAATAGAAAGACCCATTCCCACAAACAGGGATTGATAAACTGATCCTCCAAAAAACCAACAGGTAAAGAACCCGAGAATAAATGGAAGGACAAATCCACCTAAAGCGACTGCAACAGATGGCCACATATGTTCTACCGCCTCTTTCGGGTCCATCTCCAATCCGGAATGAAACATGAGGAAAAAAATACCAAACTCTGCTATGAGTTCAATAGGCTCAGAGGAAGTAACAATACCTAATAAAGGAGGACCAAGGATCAGACCTGCCAACAATTCCCCCATGACAGCAGGTAAACCAAAACGGGCAAAAACCCTTCCCAGAAACCATGCAAGGGTTAAAATTATAATAATATTTATAACAAGATGTTCGGTAATCATTTAATCAACCAATCTTTTTAATTCTTAATGTGGTAGCAATTATTATATATGGCGAATAATATAATACTATATTTATAATTAATGGAAATTTAAATATCGAGATACTCAGGGATATTACTGGTGAATTATTCGATTCAACATATTATGATAAAGGAAATAACATGGAGATTGCAATGAAGAAAATCATCATATTTTTGGCTATACCGTTACTTGCCAGTTGTGCCACATTAAAACCGGCCGCACCAGAAGCACCGGTAACTCAAATTGAACAAATGTCTACTTATCAATTGCAGAATGAATATATTGAGATAGAGCACAAGATTAACGAGCTGGAAAGAAAACTCAACGAACGCAAATCCTCACGCGGTAGTGGTGTGAACATTGATTTTTCAGGTAATCCAGCAATTTTACTGGTTTTCGCACTGAATGCGTATAACGTAAATTATATGGTGACAAGAATAGAACAATACAGGTTAAGGCTTTCTGATATTACAAAGGAATTGTCAAAGAGGGGAATGTACTGACCCTTTGATTACGATTGGTATGTGAAACTTAAATACCGGCGTTCATAGGAATATTAATGGTTAATTGTGTTTGGATAGAGAAAACATGAATCCTAGTAATTGCCGATTCTTCTATCTTTTCCGCTTCTCCTGTCCTGCCTACTCCTGCGATTTGACTTAGAGTAGCCTAGCGAGTCGTCGCCAAGGCTAGATTTTCTACGAACCGCACATTTTCTGCGAGCATCTTTGGATCGTTGTTGTTTTTCTTCCATAGAACAACCCTTTCTTAAAAAATATTTTAATAGAGGTCGAATACTTCGTGTTAGTTGTGGAATGATAAAGTAAGACAATAGTAGAGTCAAGAAAAAAGAGAGATTATGTCAACTGCTGATATTACTGGTGAGATGTGGCTTGGGCTTAAAAAAAACTAAGCACTCCCTCTCGTAATTTACCTGAGACCATGTTCCTTGAAACAGTTGATATACTTTCTATCTGTACCTTGAATGTGGTTAACTAGCCAATTCTTTAAATGTTCCAGTAATTCACATGCAAGTCGACAATCACCTTTAGTAACACTATCAAGAAAAGCCATTATTTTAATGGAAAAATCTTGGTGTTTCTTTCTGTGATCGTCATACTCCGGATAATTGCACTTTATCATGTACGTCTCTTCATTTGCGAAATGGGTAAGAACGTATTTATTCATTTCATTTAATATTTCAGTTATCTCTATTGAATTGTCGGTGTGCTGCTTTGCATCAATAACTTTATTAATAATATCAATGAATTTTTTGTGTTCTTCATCAATACTTGATATACCCACACTATATTTGTCATCCCATGTAATCATTTAGCAAGTTATAGAGATTTAGTGCCATCCCAATCAAGATGGAAAAGAGACCAACCAGCGACTATCCCTACCCGGAAGGACACGATCTGGCATGGATAAGATATTCAAGAATCTATCCTCATTTGTTTGAACGAACATGACGAATGAAGTTGGCCCTCAGGTTTCTGTTGAATCCATAAAGATATTTGCTACTCCAGGTAACATTGCCCTGATTGAGGTCAACAAACCACCTATCCTCTTTTTTATAAATATCACCTGTCCAGAGATATTTCTGTGTACTGGCAAAGATTTTGTCAATGTACAATCCGCCACTGTCCTTACTTGGTCTCAACAGAGAAGCGGCATCCTCCAGTGTCGGTAACCGCCAGTTACGAAACCAGGCATACCCTTTGTCATTTAATTTCCCGACCCACTCTTCCGCCTTCTGCCAGGAAACCCCAAAACCTCCGGAACCTGATTGGTGCCACATCAGGCCCGTAACACTGTCTATCACTACTTTGTCACCACCTACTGTTTCCAATTTATAATTGTGCTCTACTATCCTGTCGTCTTCCTGGTTACCACCTAGTCTTCCAATCATTAAATTCTGAAAACCGTCATGATCTGACTTGGATAGACTTTTGTATGTAGAACGTAGTTTTACGCGTTACTGATATTCCCCATTTGCTGACTGAAAAACGGCAGTAGAAAGAAGCACAAATGATGTGATTAAGATATTTAACAGTAAGAATTTCTCATATTTATAACCTCAATTCTAAATATTCAGGATACTATATTAAAAATTACAAAGATAGTGATTATAAACTTATGAGAAAATTAGGCAAGTATTTTTTAACCCAGACATACCTTCTGATTACGCTTGATAGGTAACAATTCTATATCACGTTACACAAGAGATATGAAAGATTTACCCGACAGATAGTTTGGTGAGTAAGGGTAATTTGAGATGGTATAAAGAATACGCTTCTAATTATTTGAAGGTACCCAGAAACTAAGTTTTTCCTTAAATTGAACAGCTATGTCTAATTTTGTACCACAACCGGTAGTTTCCTCTATTACATCTCTACAAATAATTAATCCTTTTCCGCGAAGGCAGTGTTTCTTCACATTAGAATCATGTGTTATATTGACGGTAGTGATTTCGAGAGGAATTATCGTTCCCGGAGAGAATGCATCGATATTATCCGTTATTACTTCAAAGGAAGCACCATTCGCACTAATGTTTTTTGTCCTGCCTTTAACTTGATGTGGTAAAGATATTTTGAACTCTCCATTGAGTCTCTGTCTGCGCCTCCTGTTAGGGTATATTACTTTAGCCAGCATATCATATCTCTCCTCTATTTAATTATTTTCAAGATCCAGCTGAATTTGGCAATCAATGTAAGCCTATGTAGCCCAATCCTTTATTACTTAAAAACGGCCTAAATTCTTTCAACAATTTTTATACCAACTTTACTTGTTTGTCAATCCAAACGCTAGTCATCTTAAATTTTCTTTGTAATTTGCCAAGTGCTATTACTTCTTATCTTGCTTGACTTTTTTTTTATTTTCTTCTTTTACTACCTTAAGTTTGTCTAAAATCATTTTATTAATCGCATCCCAATTATCGTAGTAAATACAATATCGACATTGCTCCGCCTCTTTTTGTGTCTTTTTCTCTATTTCGTCATATTTCCCACCAGATACATTAGTAGTTTTTTTATCGATATAATAATCAATCTCTTTATATAAATCTTCGAAATCAATACCAGACTTAATTTTTTCTACAAAATCATAACACTCCCTCTTTGATTTAAAGAGCCAGAAATCTGCAATCTTGTCAGCCGCGCCAGTATCAAGTGAACGAAGTTCCATTAACTCTTTCACACACCCCTGACCACTCATCAATGAATGGTCGACTTCTGTATATTCCCGGTAAAAGCGCGCAAGGTCAGTTTCATTTGCAAATAAACAGACAGGAACAAGGAATAGAATTATAAAGACGATAGCTACCTTTCTCATATTAATATCTCCTTAATTTTCTTATATTACAAAAATAAATACCTAGCTCTTCATTCTTTTCAATCGTAATCACTAAATCGTTCCTTCAAAGATAATGTCATCACCCTTTTTCATTGTCTTAAACGATGAAAATCTAACGGCATTGTTTATCTTATTTATATTGAGATCTCCTATTGCGTCAAGCCCCTTTCCTATAATCTTTGGGGCTATTGGTATTATCATCTTATCTACAAGGTTTGCTTTCAGCAGAGAGGTAATTATTTCCGAACCGCCCTCTACCAGTACCGAAATAATCTCCCTTTTCCCAAGTTTTATTAAGAGATCTTTAAGGTTGACCCTGTCGTTTCGTATTTTTTTTACTACCAAGACTTCCGCTCCCCGCTTTTTTACTGATGATATTTTCACGTCAGAAGCACCGGATGTTACCGCAATAAGTGTCAAATGTGTATTGGCGTCTGTCAGGACCGATGACTTGATGGATATACGAAGTTTACTGTCAACTATTATACGAATAGGATTCTTCCCCTTTACATGCCTTACCGTTAACTGCGGATTGTCGGCAGCAACAGTCCCCGCTCCAACCATAATGCCATCATTAACACTGCGGAGGCGATGTACATATTTGCGTGATGCTTCAGAACTTATCCATTGTGAATCTCCGCTCTTAGTAGCAATCCTTCCGTCCAGCGTCTGAGCATATTTAACGGTAATGTAAGGCATACCCGTCTTAATAAATTTAAAATAACTCTCATTTAACTGCCTGCATTCAGATTCGAGTACCCCGACGTCAACCTTAATGTCTTTTGATCTAAGAATTCTAACACCCTTGCCATTGACTTCAGGATTAGGGTCAAGAGAACCAACAACTACTCTTTCAGGATTCGCTTGTATCAACGCGTCTACACAGGGTGGTGTTCTCCCATAATGGCTGCACGGCTCTAAAGTAATGTAGAAAGTTGAACCTTTGATATTTTTCTTTACATTGTTTATGGCATTTATTTCGGCATGGTGATCACCACACCTTTTATGATAGCCCCGCCCAATGATCTTTCCATTCGCAACAATTACAGCACCAACCATGGGATTTGGGCTGGTCTTACCAATACCCTTCCTGGCAAGGCGGATTGCAATTCCCATATAATACTTATCGTCGAAAGTATCCTTCTTCATAGAAAACCGGCACCTGTAAAAATATTTTTTATATCATCGATTTCTGCTTCAGTAATTGACAGAAGCGGTAGTCTTGAACGTCCACCGTAATACCCGAATAAATCCATGGCAGCCTTTAATCCAGGAACTCCATACCTTGAGGTTACGGCTACAGTTGGCCCAATCAATCGCATCTGTAATTCCTTTATGTCTGCATGATTATCATTCTTATATAACCTGATAATGTCAGAACATTTTTCCGGTAATACACAGGCAATTGCCATAATACCACCCGTCGCTCCAACACACAAGGAAGGGTAAAGAACGATACTGCTTCCTGTCAGGACACTGAACTCTCTCTCTCCGGTCAAACTGATAATCTCAGAAAGCTGCTCAACATTTCCGGAACTATCCTTAATCCCGATTATATTCTCATGTGATGAAAGCGCAGATGCAGTTTCGGCTGCCATATTAAGACCGGTGAATGGCGGAACATTATAGAGTAATACGGGAATAGGAGAACTATCGGCAATCATCTGGTAATGTTTCATGAATGCTTTATGGGACATGTTACCCTTAAAAAAGTGTGGCGTCATGACAACAGCAACATCAGCCCCATGATCGGCAGCTTTTCTTGTGAATTCTAATGTACCATTCGTAGATTCTAAACCGGTCCCAACCAGCATTTTCTTTGACGTTGGAATTGATTTCCTCGCTGTTTTGACCACCTCAAGCTTTTCTTCTTCATTTAAGAAAACAGATTCGCTGTTAGAACCCAATATCAGATAGCCCGAAATACCCGTGTCATTCCATCTTTTAATATTTTCTGCAAGATGGTCATGCACTATGCAGCCATTATCATCAAACGGTGTCGTAACAGGCGGGAAAGCCCCTTCAATCTTCATCTTGTTCTCCCGTATATCTAAACTGACTCTGGCATCTGTTAAATCTGCTTTTGTAAATCATCTCGAAAAAATCCATGCTATCTACGTTTCTCAATCGTAATCGTTTAACCCGAGTTACTTGCCCGGAGGCACATTAAGCAGTTTCAGCATCTCCTCCGTATTTGTCACAGGCATCTTACACGCAAAGTCAAGACAGACGTATGCGGTAGCCTTGCCATCGAAACTTGAGTGATACTCTGTGTATTCAGCAATACGGGTAATATCCGGTGTTTCCTGGCCAGCAGGTTTCAAGAGTACCACCTTGTAGGGTATAAAGTGTTTCCCAAGGGAATTCAGCATATCTTTTGTGTCCTCTGCCTCAGGGTCACCAACGATAACGATTTCATAAGAAGGGCCTATTCCAAAACCGAGAGCGACCATCATTTGTGTATAACCGGAAGGAGAACTTCCCACATCTTTGGAAAAAGCGAGCATTATCTTATTTGCCTTATCTTCAAAATCAGTATTAGCAGTGATTCGCGCCAATCTGAACAGGTTTAAGACGGCCACTGAATTCCCTGATGGTATGGCGCCGTCATAAATCTCTTTCTGCCGGACTATAAGTTCTTCCGCGTCATCAGCAGTAAAATAGAAACCGCCATCCTGTTCATCCCAGAAATACTTTATCAATTCACTGTTCAGGTCAAGCGCTGTCCGGAGATAATTTACATCAAAAACGGTTTCATAGAGTTCCAACAACCCCCAGATCAGGAAGGCATAATCATCAGCATTGGCCAGTATAGCAGCATGCCCTTCACGGTAACGGTGCAGAATCCGTCCGTCCTCCCTGCGCATGTCGGTAAGGATAAAATCCGCCGCACGCTTTGCAGCAACCGCATACTTCGGCTCATCAAAAACCTGTGCACCTTTTGCCAGTGCGGCTATCATCAATCCGTTCCAATCCGTCAATATTTTGTCATCTTTGTGTGGATGGACTCTTTTGTCACGGACAGCAAATAATTTCTGTCTGGCAGTTTCCACTCGCTCCTTAAGTCCGTCTACCGATTCCTTATTCCTGAATGCGACCTCTGTAAGGGTCTTTTCCAGATTCAGGATATTACTACCGGTATTCTCTCCGGATGCCTCATCTCTGAAATTACCGGTCTTGTCGATATTATAGACATCTATAATTAAGCCTGCCTCTTCCCCTTTCAGAACCTGACGAACCTCTTCCTCTGTCCAGACATAGAATTTCCCTTCCACACCCTCACTGTCAGCATCCTCCGCAGAATAGAAACCACCTTTCGGATCTGTCATATCACGCAGAACGTAAGTAAAAATCTCCTTAGCGGTCTCTTTAAATTCTACATTCCCCGTAGCTTGATACGCCTCTGTATATGCCATTGCAAGCATAGCCTGATCGTAAAGCATCTTTTCAAAATGCGGCACCAGCCAGTGGGAATCTGTCGAGTATCTATGGAATCCAAATCCGACATGATCATATATACCACCATTCTGCATAGACTGAAGAGTTTTTACTACCATCCTCAAGGCCTTCTCATCATTCGTACTCTGCCAATAGCGCAGTAAAAAGAGAAGGTTCTGGGGACTTGGAAATTTGGGAGCATTCCCGAAACCACCATACTGTTCACTGTATCGCCCGGTAAGTTGATCGTATGCGGTTTTTAATGTAGATTTATCAAGTTCCGGTCCTGAAGCGTCATGAGCAATCTGGTTAAGACTTGCCGTAATCTTATCTGCGGATTTTAGAATTTCATCATGCTGTGTATCCCAGAGCTCTTTGATACGTGGCACTAAATCCATCATACCTAACCGTCCATGATGACTCTCCCGAGGAATATACGTACCGGCAAAAAAGGGTTTCTTATCAGGTGTCATGAGGATGGTTAGCGGCCACCCCCCACTACCCGTCATCATTTGACAGACACGCATATAAATATTGTCTATGTCAGGCCGCTCTTCCCTGTCAACTTTGATACAGATAAACACCTCATTCATTAACCTGGCAACCTCCGGGTCCTCGAATGACTCATGCGCCATTACGTGGCACCAATGACATGTTGAATAACCGATAGAAAGAAAAATAGGTCTGTTTTCCTTTATGGCTTTTTCAAAAGCTTCCGGTCCCCATGCATACCAATCTACAGGGTTATCGGCATGTTGAAGTAAGTAAGGGCTCTTCTCAAGTTCGAGTCTATTATGATGCTTCTTGATATCGCTGTCTGCGGATTTATGTTTCATATTTTTTACCTCAGTATCTGAAGATAAAACTCTCAGATTCCCTGTAAATAATGTTATTAAAATAATACAAAATAGTAGTGATGATAACGCTCTTTGCATTTATAGCCTTTCTATACTTAAAATATAACTAATTTCTGTTCAAATATCGAAACTGGATTATATCCAAATAAAACAACAATTCATACCGCTTATTTGCGGAGAATACTTCTGTTTCTATTGAATTATGAAATTTGAAATTAATACCCTGTAATAAAATGACAAATTAATATGGAAAGATGAATGCTGATAAAGTATGATGACGGTCTACTAGCACAATATTTTGAGATATTGGGAAACACAATAGATGAAATCGACAGCGATAAAAATGAATAATAGTAATTGTTAAATTGTTTTGAGAGGAGGAGTAATTATGAAAAAGATTGAAGCGTTTATTCGACCGGAAAAACTCAGCATGACTCAGGATTCTCTTAAAGAAGCGGGATGCGAGTGCATAACAGTATCAGAAGTAAAAGGACATGGCCATCAGAAGGGTGTAAGTGAAGTATGGAAGGGAAAGAAGTTCAATGTAGATCTACTTCCAAAAGTCAAGCTTGAAATTGTTGTTCCTGATGAAGATCTGGATACTACAGTAGAGACCATTATAGAAGTATCACAAACCGGTAGTATCGGTGATGGAAAGATATTTGTTTTTGATGTCATGAACGCATATCGAGTCCGCACAGGTGAACAGGGTGATACTGCAGTATAAGAAGATTTTGTCCGAATATCAGGAAATTCTTAAAATTTTAAACTGGTGATAAGCGATAGATTATTAATCTTTTTTTTGTGATATTTGGTCATTATATCCAGGTTAGATCAGTGATTATAGGAACAGAATTGACGGGGTTCATATTTATTGAAAAAATTATTCTATTATTTTATCAATAATCTCTGCTGCTTCTAAAGACATTGGGATTATCGTATAATCAACCCCAATCTGCTGCAATTCTCTCTTTTCACTTTCAGTCACCGCCCTGGCAATGACCATTATCTCGTGGTTATATACTTTCGCGTATCTTGTAGCGATTTTTTTTGTCTCTAAATCAGGAATAGCCATAATCAAAATCCTGGCAGTAGAAATACCTGCTTTGAGCAAAAGATGATGGTTCATTGCATCCCCGAATAAATACTTAAATCCTCTATTTTTCAGAATTTCTATCTTTTTAATATCGTGTTCTATCACAACCATTTCCTTTTTTTCCTTTAAACCATCAGCAACCCTGATCCCCGAATTTCCATAGCCACAGAGTATCACATGACCGGTTAATGATTTTTCTGCCTCTTTGCTTTCCTCCAGCCTATAGTGAGGAATGTAGCTTAACAATTTCCCCAGAGGTATGGTACTGGTTAAAAAATTATACACACTATCTGCCTGTTTGATTGCAAGCGGAGTAAGCATTATTGAAATAAGTGCAGCCGCAATTGTTGACGAAAAGATGGTAGATGAAAGGAATCCGTGTTTCTGTCCGATGGTAAGCATCACAAACGAAAATTCTCCGATCTGCATCATTCCCATACCCACCCTTACCGAAGTCTTGCCATCATATCCAAAACACCATGTAGGCAAGGCACAGAAAATAAATTTTCCGAACATTATCAGAAAGGTAAGTAAAACAACCAGCATAATGTTGTCCATCAATATCCTGGGGTTTATAAGCAATCCTACTGAAACAAAAAATATGACGATAAATATGTCTTTAAGCGGACGTATTTGAGCTGAAATTTCTGAATTGTATTCCGCCTCTGAAAGCAAAAACCCTACAATAAAAGCGCCTAGTGAAATGGAAAGACCTAACAGATGAGTGGTGACGGAAATGCCTATTGCAAATGAGAAAATGGAAAGGAGAAACATCTCTTTGTTTCCCGTTTTTACGATAAGGTACATAACCTTCGGTAAAAGCTTTCTACCTATAAATACTATTGCAATAAGGACAGATATACTGAATCCCAGTACTTTTACAAAATCAAGAATATTGCCGCTGGCGATATTCTCAAAGTTAATAATAAAACATACCATAAAGACTACTGCAAGGTCCTGAACAATAAGCAATCCGACTATTATTCTGCTATGCAACCGCTCCATCTCTCTGCGCTCAGTTAATATCTTTACGATAATCATTGTACTACTGATAGAACCTATCATCCCCAGGAGAAGTGAGTTCAGTAATGAGTAACCCATAATCCTGGAAAGGGAATACCCGGCAACGATCATACATACAATCTGAAAGATGCCTCCAAAAATAATAACCTTCCAGATATTCCCCAGCTTTGAAATTTTGAATTCAACCCCTATAACAAACATAAGCAGGGCAACACCTATTTCTGCCAGGGAATGTACCTCCCCCACTTTGTTGATCAAACCAAATCCGTATGGCCCTATCAGTATACCTACCAGTATATAAGCGAGAATAACTGATTGTTTCAACTTATACGCAAATATCCCGAATAAGAAGGAAGTCGAAATGATAATGACGATATCTACGATAAGTGTTATAGATCCAGAATCATGCATGTTAATTTATCCAAATCATATGAGGAAATTAAATGTTGACAACACTTCAACAGCGTTTACACTGAGCGTGCGAATGTGCTCAGTGTGACGTTATTCCGTGCCCGTCCGGCAAAGCGGGGGCTCTGTCATTCAGGCGGATAAATTCAAAACAACGATAATGACACTTTTGTTTATTCTCAGGTAGCGAATTGATTTATGATTATGAAAACCATGTATCAAAGCTTCTTATATTTATTTCAGCATATACACGGCATTATATACCTAAAAGTCAAAGACAACAATAGTAAGTACATAAATCCTATTGTGCTTTTCCTATTAAATCCAGGTCTTCTTGTAAACCAGTCTATAGTGACAGCAATGTTTTTTTAAGTCTTGATTTTATATTGTATTTAGGATTAAATCGAGAAATAATAAAATCTATCATTAGTACAGGTACTAATACCGGCGCAATGATGAAAAGGATGACCTTATATTTTTAAAAGGCGGTAATGATCATAGTTGCATCTATAAATTAAAACATATGAGGCTATAAAATGATTGAAATTATGCCAGAAACAGAAGGTAGTACCCTTGCCATAAAGGCAACTGATAAACTTACAACCAGAGATTATGAAGAGGTATTAATACCAAAACTTGATCAGTTGATACGGGTATTTGGAAAGATAAAAATAGTAATATATTTGGCTGACAGTTTTACTGGATGGAAAATTGGAGCTGCATGGGATGATGCAAAATTTGGACTTCAGCATAGAAATGAGTTTGAAAAGATAGCTCTTGTTGGTGGCCCAAAATGGGTAGAATGGTCCGCGAAGATTGGTTCACACTTTATTAGCGGTCAAGCCAAGACTTATGATACATCTGAAATTCAAGCAGCTATTTCATGGGTAAAAAAATAATTAGTAGATTGCTTTGAAATTTCTGCGAAGGAGTGATAATGAAAAATCCGGTAAACCTTAAATACACGAAAGAACATGAATGGATTAGGATTGACGGAGATATTGCAACTGTTGGAATCACTGACTACGCCCAAGACCAACTTACCGATGTTGTATTTGTGGAATTACCTGAAGAGGGTAAACAGATTGAGCAAAACGGCAATCTCTGTGTAGTTGAAAGTGTTAAATCCGTAAGCGATATCTTCAGCCCCATAAGCGGAGAAATAGTGGAAGTTAATAAGGCCCTTGAGAATTCACCTGAACTTGTTAATCATGAACCGCTCGAAGGTGGATGGATGGTAAAATTAAAAGCAATAAATGAGGCTGAGCTGGATCAACTCATGACTACTGAAGAATACAATAAATTTCTTACCGGTATTGAATAAATGGATTATACACCAAACACGGATAGTGATAGAGAATCCATGTTAAAAGAGATCGGTGTTCATGATATTATGGATCTGTTCAAGGATATTCCGGAAGACCTTATCCTGAAAAGTCCATTGCGGATACCTGACCAGTTATCGGAATTTGAATTGATACGTGAACTGGAAAAGATTTCAAAAAAGAACAAGAAACTATTATCCTTCCTTGGTGGCGGCAATTACAATCATCACATCCCATCCACAGTAAATGCTGTAACATCACGAGGTGAATTCAGCACTGCATATACTCCCTATCAGCCTGAAATCAGCCAGGGAACTCTTCAGGCGATTTTTGAATACCAGAGCATGATCTGCGAGCTGACAGGCATGGATGTTTCCAATGCTTCTATGTATGACGGCGCTACCAGCCTCGCGGAGTCAATGATACTTGCATCAAGGATAAAAGGGAAAAAACAGGTACTTGTATCACAGGCAGTAAACCCGTTTTATCGTGAAGTACTGAAGACCTATGCCAGGGCAAATGAAATCAGAATTGTAGAGATCGATGTCAAAGACGGTTTAACATCTGATTTCGAGACAGAGGGTTCCTCCGCAATAATTATTCAAAGCCCAAATTTTTTTGGTTTGATTGAGAATCTTGATGAAATCAGAAAAAAAACGGAAGATATATTACTCATTACTTCCACGACAGAACCATTAAGCTGGGCCATGCTGAAACCTTTCTCAGAATACGATGTTGATATCGTTACCGCGGAAGGACAATCTTTTGGAAATCCGATGAACTTTGGCGGACCGGGACTGGGCATTATTGCTACCAAGAACGCTTATGTCAGACAGATTCCAGGGAGACTTGCGGGAGAAACGGTTGACATCCATGGTAATAGAAGCTTTGCCCTTACTCTCTGCACTAGGGAACAGCATATAAGGAGAGAGAGAGCAACGAGTAATATCTGCACGAACGAAGGGCTTTGTATGCTTGCTGCGGCCGTATACCTTGTTACCTATGGAAAGAACCTGCGCAGACTGGCACAGTTGAATAATCAATTAGCCGTTTACTTTGCCGGTAAATTAAATCAAATTGAAGGTATTGATATGGTCTTTGATAAACCTTTCTTCAACGAATTTGTTGTAAGGATCCGCAAGGATATTCTATCAAAATTATCTGATATCGAAATTGGTGTCTCTTTAGAAAATTATTATCCCGATCTTAAAGACTGCTATCTAATTTGCTGTACGGAAATGACTCCGAAAGAAGACATAGACAGGGTTCTGCATGAAATTACTCAATGAAAAATCAAAAACCGGGAGTAGTTCGTTTAATGTCAGGCTATTGGACATACAAACAAATATTCCGGAAGAGTTACAGAGGGTCGATCTGGACCTGCCTGAACTCTCTGAAGTTGAAGTAGTCAGACATTACACAAATCTCTCCAAATCTAACTTTGGTGTGGACAATGGCCCCTATCCCCTTGGTAGTTGCACCATGAAGTATAATCCAAAAATTAATGAAGTAGCTGCAAAAATCCCTGAATTTAATATACACCCTTTATCACAACACAACAAAGGTGCACTGGAAATAATATACCAATTACAACAATATCTTTGTGAGATTACGGGAATACATGCCTTCTCAACACAACCTGCTGCCGGGGCACACGGAGAATTGACGGGAATAATGATTATGAAAGCCTGGTTTGAGAAGAGAGGTGAGAAGCGTACAAAAGTCATCGTTCCTGACTCCTCCCATGGAACTAATCCTGCATCTGTTTCACTATGCGGGTTTGAGCCGGTCCATGTAATAACAAGTCAGTCCGGAGGAATTGACCTTGGAGACCTGCGGCAAAAGATGAGCAAGGATGTTGTAGGTATCATGATAACAAATCCGAATACATTAGGAATATTTGATGATAATATTCTGGAAATAACAAAAACAGTTCATGACTATGGAGGACTGTGCTATCTCGATGGCGCTAATATGAATGCAATGCTGGGAGTAGTCAAGCCGGGAGATTTCGGGATCGACATTATACACCTGAACCTGCACAAAACATTTTCAACACCACATGGAGGCGGAGGTCCCGGTTCTGGTCCTCTTGGAGTCACAAAAGAGCTGGAACCGTTCCTGCCAAATCCCAGGATTATTAAAGAAAATGAGGAACTGAAATTTGAACAATCAAACGAGTCTATTGGCAAAGTACACTCTTTTTACGGAAATTTTGGTATTCTTCTCAGAGCTTATTCTTACATCAGAGCTATCGGAACATCAGGGCTAAGAAATGTTGCTGAAAATGCAGTCCTGAACGCAAATTATATGAAGGAGAAATTGAAGGGACACTATCATCTGCCTTATGATCGGATATGTCAGCATGAATTTGTAATCGATGACAGCTTGATGCCAAACGGCATAACGACAAATGACATTGCCAAGCGTCTTATGGATTTTGGTTTTCATCCACCAACAATCTATTTCCCCTTAATTGTAAAAGGTGCCATGTTAATAGAACCTACCGAAACCGAGTCAAAAGAGAATTTAGATGCATTCATAGAAGCAATGAAAGTAATCAAGGAAGAGGCAGAACACAATCCTGAGAAACTGACAAAGGCGCCACTGAATGCACCGATTGGAAGGATCGACATTGTCCATGCCGCTAGGAAACCCAAATTAAGATGGCATTCCAAATAAAACGTAGAAAGCTTCCGGATTGGCTTAAAGTGAAAATCCCTTCCGGTATTGCCTATAATCAAATAAGAGCTACCCTGAAGGAGAATAATTTAAACACCGTATGTGAAAAAGCGAAGTGTCCGAATATTGCAGAATGCTATGGAAGAGGTACCGCAACATTCCTGATAATGGGTGATGTTTGTACCAGGGAGTGCCTCTATTGTAACATCCGTACCGGAACCCCAGAAGGGCTGGATAGACTGGAACCCGAGAAGATCGCAGTTGCTGTTAACCGTCTGAGTTTGAATTATGCCGTAATAACATCAGTCACGAGAGATGACCTGCCAGACTTTGGGGCAGAACATTTTTATAATACGGTAACTGAGATCAGGAAGCACAGGCCAGAGTGCAAAGTGGAGATACTGACACCTGAATTCAAAGGAAATGTAAAACTGTTAGATCGCGTCCTCGCTTCAACACCCTACATCTTCAATCACAATATTGAGACTGTTCGAGATCTCTTTCCCTATGTAAGACCGGACGGCAATTATAATCTTTCTTTAAAAATATTAGAACATGCAGGGAATTTCCTGCCATACATTAAATCAGGCTTAATGATAGGGCTGGGGGAAGCAAAAGATCAGATACGAGAAACACTGCATGATTTAAGCAGAGCAGGAGTTGCAATCCTGACTATCGGCCAGTATCTTCAACCAGGAGCAGGTTTATCAGAAGTAAAAAAATATTACACTATCCAGGAATTCAATGATCTAAAAGAAGAGGCACTAGAGATGGGCTTTTCACACGTTTTCTCCGGACCACTGGTGAGAAGCAGTTATCATGCGGAAGACGTAGCGGCATAGCCGCAAAATAAGTTTGAAGTGCCTTAAGTGAACTAAAGTGCCTAAAGTTAAAAGAATTCCGCAACTTTAGCTCACTTCAAACTTCCTGCCCGAACTGATTGGTCAGGCGGGTAGACACTTTTAACTTTCTTTTACTAAAATGGATTTGATTGACACCGGATTTAACAATGCCTATATAAATATGGCAATAGACGAGGTACTGCTCTCATCGAGAGTACCGGTCCTGAGGGTTTACCAATGGGAACCATGCGCTGTTTCGATTGGCAAGTATCAGGACCTGGATGATATAGACCTTGGATATTGCGATGAAAGCAATATTGATATCGTCAGGAGGATTACGGGAGGAAAAGCAGTTCTTCACGAAAAGGAACTTACCTATTCCTTTATTATCGATAAGGAGATGATGCCGAGATCGATTATTGAATCATACAAGATTATTAGCAGCGCTATCATTCAGGGTTTAAGAACTTTAGGGTTAAACCTAGAGATGCACAGTTCAAATATCAAAAACAAGGATAATCCTGTCTGCTTCCAGGAACCGTCATTCAACGAACTCACAATCAATAAGAAAAAAATTATCGGCAGTGCCCAGGCAAGGATTAAAGGTAAACTACTCCAACATGGTTCTATTCTGACCGGAATCAATACGGAGAAACATTCAAGCTGTTTTAAGATAAAACCGGAAGCTGAAGATTTAAGAAAAGGGATCACCTACATTGATATCCCAGAGAGAAAGCTAAAGGACGCAATCAAACAGGGTTTTTCCTCCTATTTCAATACAAGCTTGAACGAGAGAAGTTTATGTAACAGTGAGTTATCAGAGGCAAAAAAACTAGCAAGTGTGAAATATAAATCAGAAAATTTGAGTTACGGTGTGCAGTCAAGTTTACGGACAACTTCTCTTTAGACGATTGTAGACTTAAAACAAAATCGGTATAGACATAAACGGATTGCTTTACTTCTTAAGGGTCTCTTTTATAAATACCCTGTTTTGTTTGCAATTAAACAAGTATTGTATACCCAGATTTATAGTCAGTTAACAATTTGCTTAAATGCGATAACCGGGCCTATTCCTTTCCTGATAATATTTACTTAAATCCATATTCTATTTTAACAAATTAGAAAAAAGGCTATCCCACTTCCAGGCTATATCCTTCCAATCATATTGAGGCTTGAGGGCTGTTTGGTATGCGGCAATGGACATAGCCTCCAAGTACTCCTTGTCCTGATAAAGTTTTTCCAATGCAGTGGCAATATTTTCAGGAGAAACAACATTCATTTCAAGAGGATAATTAACATAAGCCGGTTTGGCGCTGGGCCCTGTCGGTTCCACCAGTTCGGCACCCTCTTCCCATAGATCCTCACTCCCGCTATGCCTTGGGATTATTTGCGCAGCACCGGTGGCTGCATGTTCAAAACTTACCAGGCCCCATCCCTCTCCCATGGATGTATTAATGCCCACATCGCAAGCATTGTATATGATATTCATTTTTTGATCATCCACATAAGAACTCTCCTTGTTGCATGGGTTGAGTCTGAGACGGTCCATGATATTGCATTGTTTTGCCGTGTTGATTACTTTCTCTCTTTCACTGTCGCTTATAATTCCGTGATGAAGACAAAGCAATACATTCGACGGTTTATTTTGTGCAAACAATGCAAACCCTTCGATGGTCAGATCAATACGTTTTCTTTCGGTAGGACGATTTGCATTGAGAACAATAAATGAATCCGGTAAATGGTCCTCGTTGGGAAAAATAGACTGCTTTGCTTTTAGCCGTTTTTCGCCCTTGAACAGGGTGTCTACTGACGGAACCAATGGATAAAATTTTTTGGTATCAACACCATGAGGGATCACTTCTATTTCAGGAAAATCAAGATTTCCGAGTTTGTTACTAAGTCGGGTAAGAGACCTCTTTGTGGATTCTTTTGCAAACTCCTTGTAGACCACAAACCGGTCCACTACCGTGAAAGGAATCAACATTTCATCACGCTTCAAAGCACCGTCAAAAGGGGTGTAGGTGACGATGGATAAATCATCTTTAAATTCCTTCAGCATTGGCTCATAGTGTTCCATTACCCATATATCATTCAGGATAAAAACTATTTCCGGTCTATTCTGTTCAATAAACCTCTGGGCTTGATACCTTCCGAAAAGATCTCCTCCTTCTTGATTGCATGGATAGATTTTCCATCCTTTGTCAATTGGTTCACCCCTGTATCCGATACCGATGTAGTGAATACGGTAACGAGTTTTGAGGTTTTCCATGAGAGTATCAAGCACCCTGGAGAACCCGCTGCCTGTTACATTTACGCCAAGTGCCAGAATGGATGGTTTCTCTTTTTGACTATTGGATTTTTTCATCGGTTGTACGTGGCTCTTCACCTTAAGGGAAAAAATGGTCAATAGCCAGAGACCATTGACTATTATCATGCGGGACGTGTATGATCAATTGTGACCAACAACGTATTGTATGGAAATTGAAAATGCCCCCTTAGCCTGTCGGCTATGGAGGCTTTGGGTTGTAGCATAATATTTAGGACTGTCTATAGTCAAGATACTTCCTGAAACACTGAACATTTCCATTCATGTAAAATTGCTTCCTAATCCTAGATGATACTATCTTCTATGATATAAATATAATTGTCCCCAACTTTAACTGATCTCAGAGTCAAAGATTTTACTAATTCTCCGTAATCGGTAGCGGTTTGGTACGCTTCAACAGCAATGGTGGCTGGGGTTTTGTCAATAATGCCTACCATAATATATCTCATATTGAGATACAATTGAGAAGCGGCATTTCCCGCCAATGTTTCCAATGTGCGCAATCCTTTATCTGCACCGCAGTCTAGCAAAAATTTGTATAGCTCTCCAGTAGGAAAATGCCTGACAGTCATGTTTACGGTTTCAAATACCACAATAAATTTCCCTTCCTGATCCATATATGGCTGCATATCTTTTGTGATATGGTCATTAATATCCTTTCCATACTTCTTTTGCTCTACAACACTCCCATTCGACCGTTCAATTACAGCCACCAGGAACATAGGAAGATGCTTCTCACTGTAATCGCTGAAAATCACGTGATCGTTCAAAGCCATGACACCTGTTCCTATACCGTTAGGCAATTCTCTACTTAATATCCCTAAAGAGAGGCTTTTTGGCGTATTTGACATTATTTTCTCCTTTTAATTTGAATTTTTTTTATTATCACACTATCTATTTTGGGCAAAATGGCGGTAAAAGTATTGTCACCCTTTGCACTCAAAGTCTGATCCATTAATAACAATCCTGGATTACCTGCCGTCTTCTTTTAAAGCTATGGTCTGCCTTCCCTTTACCAATATTTGATATCCGTCGTCCATTAGTACAGGGACCAAATAACGTCCTTTTCCCCCCTTTCCAATATCAGTGTCGTCAATGGCAATGATATTGGTTTTATTCAGTCTTGGTTTCGCCTTCAGGTAGGCAGTCAAATGGTTTTCCGCATAAGCGGTATTATCATCCACATCCCATGCATCCAGAAAAAGAAGATCTATTCTGCTTGTGAAGTATTCTAAAAATTTGATACCATCCCCCCTGGTGATTTTGCAGTTTTTGAACTCCTTACAACTTTCTCTGGCTATTCTTACTGCATTCGGACATATATCGACAGACTCCACATTGGCCCCTGAAAGAGACCAAAAGTATGTGGAATGGCCGTCATTACAGCAGTCAGAGTGTAATTCGGCAATTGGATGCCTAAGAGGAGCACGCATACATCCAATCTCCACTATATTTTTTCCTCCTAATGCCTTGAATAGCTCAATAGTGGACTCAAAATATTTCTTAGGTTTTCCCCTTTCATAAAGCTGCTGTCCGAATGTTAAATCAATCCCGTCAAAAACCTTTTCATTAAGATTGAGGGAAGAAATCTTCCTTTTTATTTCTGATATTTGTTCTCTATTCTCAGACACTGAATAATTACCAAAACCGAATCACCTTTCATAGCTATTTATTACACCACTCTAGTCAAATAAAAAAACCTTACTACAAGAGACGTTAACGCAAAACATCCATGGTAGTAAGGCCTTATTTACTAAAAAATTAAAGAGGGGTCAGGTCTCAACATTCAACAAATCACCTCAAAAAAATCACCCATTTACCAACATCAGTAATTACTGAGAGCAAGAAGCATAGCAAGCTATGCTTCTTGACTTCCAGTGAATTGCATTGTCAGGTGTTAAGACCTTGCCCTGCGTTGAGGACGTTCTTCTTTTGGTTTAGCTGGATTTACCTTGATATCTCTTCCTTTGAAAGAGCTTTCATTCAGGGCCGCTATCGCTGCGTCCGCTTCCTCGTTAGTTGGCATATCAACAAATCCGAAACCTTTGGATTTTCCTGAGAACTTATCACTAACAAGCCTTACGCTTGCTACTTCACCAAACTCTGTAAATGCCTCTTTCAAGTCGTCTTCTGTCACGGTGTACGGCAAACTGCCAACATAAATTTCCATATATCTTCCTCTATTCTGTGTGTTGATTGAGATTACGCTATCGAAAACCAAACACACAAATAATTCGATAGCGAAAGCCGACAATCGGCTGATTTGTTACTTTACGGGCCACAGATGACAGTTAATACCAGAGTTATAACTTATATCCTGAATTTAGTTAACAAGTGCAAATAGTTATAAAAACCAATTCCTGCTTACTCTTTATATAACCCCTTCTTTTTCAAGATTTTATACAACCCTCCATCTATTTGTCAACCACTAAGAATCATATTTCCAGCTCTTTTTCCTTTTATCCTTTAAACAGTGTTTATCCGTGTCCAATAAAGCGTCTTCCCTATGCTCCCAGTCAATGATTTTATTAAACCTTGATTTTATACCGTATTCAGGATTAATTCGAAAGGTTATGAAAACACTCATCTGTACAGCCACTTCATTAGAACTAGGCTGGATATTCCCATCAATAACTCCGTCAGAAACTGAAAAAACCAATAGCGGTTTTGAAAAGTGTGGAATGGGTGACCCCTTTTCTCAGACCAAACTGTTTATGTCAAGTGGCGGGATGTGACCCCCTTCTGTTTTTTTATGCCTTGATTTTATATAATATTTAGGATTAAATCGAAAGATTATGAAAACACTCATTTGTACCGCCACCTCATTAGAGCTTAGCGGGATATTCCCATCAATAACTCCTTTAGTAATTGAAAAAGCCGATAGCGGTTTTGAAAAGGAAGGTTTGTCTTTTTTAGTAACTGGAATCGGAGTGTTGAATACGTATGCCTCTCTGGTTCGATTTCATCTGCATACGCCTGTTGATCGAGTTATACAAATTGGTATTGCAGGCGCTTATACCGGCGCAAGAGAGGAGGTAAAGGTTTTGGGCACTCCTGTTATTATTGAAAAAGAGGTTGTGGCCGATCTGGGTGCCGAAGATTCCGGTCCTTTTTTAAGTCTGAAAGATCTGGATCTGGGAGAGATGGAATATTATGAGAGTGAGAGCCAACTCTATTTCCCTGACCAACATTATATCAAGATTAAACAGGCTGTCCGAGAATAGGTGATATCGATACTTGATACAGTGAATAATTATTAAAATTGCTGTATATTCTTTTCATTGAGATGTACCGTTTCCGGTAATAATAATCTCTCCACATTTTCCACATTTCAGAGTAGTCAATGCGGTTTCTTTATCAAGCATTTTTTGGCATTTCGAACAAACCAACCCGATTCTTCTCATATTTCTAAATAGCAACCAAAAAATTATACCAACAACAAAAAAAATAATGAACAAGTAACAGGAGCTAAAACATATTCTATTTCTTTGAACAAAAGATATTCTTGTCATAGCAAATATACCAAACCCAGCATATCCAAATATAGGCAGCAACGCAATCCTAATGATTTTACTTCCATATTTTTTTTGAATATCTAATTTTTCAATTAACTCGCCCTTGTTCATTATCTTTTATCAAATTATAATATCATTGCAAAAACTAAAACTCATCTATAGGTCACACTAGCATTGTTAAATGTAGAACAAAAATATTACAAGCACAACCAAATAAAATATTTAACATGTTGTTATAGCTACAGAATGAACGAGCAACATAGATAACCGATAAAGGAATTCAGATATGAAAAAATATCACATTCAAAACCCTAACCGGATTCTACCGACTAAAAGTAACCTTAATTTTTCCCTGCTTTATAAAAAGCAATAAAAATCCAAAAAAACTAAATAAAAAAACAAATGCATAATAAGAAAGTAATTTTTTTAAGATGTCTTCGCTAATTAAATACTTATGCGAGAAAAATTTAATTATTTCAAATGGCAAAAGAAAGCCTATGCTTATAAAAAATATCGGTATTGAAAGTTGAAACAGGAAACTAAATAATTTAATCAAATTACTTTGTTTTTTCTTTTTAATAAAATATTTTTGAAGTTTTTTCACATAAATTAATACAAAGAAATAACTTTTTAAAAAACCCATTATAATTGCAAAAATAATTGTCAAAATAAGCATTAACATTTTATATTATTAAACTTAATAGCTTTCTTCATAAGATAAATAAATTTTGCAACCTCTGATAGTCTACTGAGCAATTGCATTAGATCCCTTACTTATTCAAACTGCAAATGTTAACACTATCTATTAACGGGTTGAGTAGCCCAAGTAAGCCCAGCATTAACAATACCTGATAATCCCCCTGATAAAATTGCTGCATCGACTACTGCCGCCTCGCCTTTCCTGACAAGAAACTTACCAAGACCTCCACCAAGAGCTCCTGCAATTCCACTTGAAACAACGGAACCATAATTTATATGACCACAAGGGGTTGTAAACGTTTGTTGTAAAACATCAGTTCCTGCTGATATGGCAGCATGAGCAGCTGCGTGAACATAAATTGATGCGCCAAATGTAAATCCTGCTGTAGCGCCAGTAAGTGCACCAAATGCGGCACCTTTCCATATACTTCCTCCATTAAAAATTGCATTCGTTGCTCCAACAGCAGCACCTATTGAAGCGCCAATCCCAGCAGTAATTCCATTTATAAATTCACCATTTGGATCAATAAAATTAACAGGATTATTCGCGACATACCCATACAGATTAGTATCACCACCCGCAAAGTCTATCGGGTCTTTGGCTGTCCAGCGTCCTATGGTTGGATCGAAGTCTCTTGCTCCGAATCTGACCAGACCGGTATCTCTGTCATGTAAGCCTCCGGCAAATCCAAACGGTAAGGTAAACCCGGGATTTGTATCATTTATTATGTTGCCAAAGGAATCGTAGTCTATTCTTTTAGTTGTGCTTCCTGTTGAATCGACTATTAATTTAAGCGAACCTACCTGATCGTACATCATATAATATGTGTTACCTCCTCGCAACATTGAAATCGGCAGCCTTCCGTCCGCATAGTTGAAACGCATGGTAAGATTGTCTAAGCCATCGTAAACTGCAAGCAGCGTGGTATTGTCACGCCAGAGATATTTTTCTACCACTGTTCCGTCAATCTTTTTCGCTACCCTTCTGCCCATCGGGTCGTGGTCGTAGGTAATGCTTCTGCCGTCTGTCAGGTCAACACTGAGGAGTTCGCCTCGTAAGGAGTAATCATGCGTAGTTGCCCCTGCCTCTGAAACTTTGTCTACCAGGAAGCCATCATAGTCGAACACATATAAATCAGTTCCTGCTGAGATAATATGGTCTTCGTTGGAATAGTCGTATACTTTATTTGTTATGCCTTTTGCGGTGTTTGTTTCAAGTGTTCGGTTTCCATTTGCATCATACTCATAGCTTTCAACAACGTTAGTGTTCTTTTTCACCTCTTCTAACCTGCCAAGATCATCGTATACGTAATCCCACGTAATCGTCTCCGCTCCTATCACCTCTATCCTCTCTGTTATCCTTCCGGAGTTGTCTCTTGTTAAGCTTACATCATAGGCATTGACTGCATTTACCGTATTGGAGTAATTATCAACCTCTCCATATCCATTAAAGCTTCTGGTTTGTGTCAATGTGCCGTCGCTGACTGACTCCGGCAGACCGTTATCCGTGTTTCTTGTAATCGTAAAACCACCCACTGAGGTGAGGAGGCTATCATCATCATAGCCAAGGAGATAATTACTGCCAGCGTATGTTACTGATGCCAGTCTGTGGTTGTTGTCATATGTGTAGTTGATTGCCTTGTTCAGGATACCTGAACGTGTGTCAGTTTCGAGGAGTGAACCATCATAGGCATAGGCTACCGTCTCACTACCCATGCTTGCCCCTGACAACAGACTTGTGCATTCATAGGTAAAGTCAATAGTGTTCTCCGGCGTCAGTGTATTCGTAAGCAGACCATTGGTATAGGTATTCTGAATCTGGCTACCGGTAGGGAATGTAAGGGTCTTGAGTTTTCTCTCTTTATCAAAAACGTAAGCATAGCTTCCAGATATTGGAGGAGTGTAGTCTTTACGCTGATCATTGCCTGTGTAATCAAAGGTGTGGCTGATACTCTTCGGTGTTACAAGGAGTGTCATGTTACCGTTATTGTCATAGCTGTAACCTATTGAGGTGTTATCAGGACGGTCTTCCCGTGTGAGCCTGCCCATAACATCAAAGGTGTAGTCGTATGTCTTATTATCAGGTGTGATTATATAGTCAAGGTAACCGTTTGCGTCATAATCCCTTGTAGACGTTCGTGTCCCAACTGTTGTGCCGATAAGTCTTCCTCTAGTGTCATAACTGAACGTTAAGGGGAGAATCCCTGTGACTTCCGACTCATCTGTCAGAAGATTAGTAGTGTTATATTTGACTGTCGATACTCTACCAAGAGGAGAGGTATTGGTAATCATACCGGTCAGGGTGTTATCTGCTGATGTCCAATCCTTTCCATTCACCGTTACGGTATCCGTTATAAGATCAGGTATGCCATCGGTATTCGTGTCTGCATAACTCTTGCTACTTGTGGTACTCCGCAAGAGGCCTGACGGTGAAGTCCTTGTAACATCCTTGAGATATCTGTATATATATTCAGAATCAAGGTCATATTTCATATCAAGGGTCATACCACAGGAGAGTTCATTGGTCTCAGTAATACCATCTGAAGCACGGGAAATAGTGGATATTGAACCATCAGAACCGGTCTTTACCGAAGTGGAAGCCCCGGTTGTCTCTGTTCTGTCTACATAGGTTGTAGTATTACCCTCACCGGTCTGGGCCGTTGTCGTTACGTTACCGTCACTGTCCACAGTACGTGAATAGTCCCATGTACCTCCTTCAGGATCATTTATATCAGTAACCTTGCCGCTTCCATCGTAAATATGCACAAAGTGATTGCCTTTCAAGTCATACTCATCTGTCATGAGTCCACCCAGATCATAGGTAAAGGAAAAACTGGTGTTATCAGGAGATGTTACCTGTGTTAAATGACTATTACCATCTACGGTAAGCCCTGTCATAATACCGTCCGGTGAAGTTATGGAAATGGGCACACCGGAAGCATCTCTCTGTATCGTTGTCTGATTCCCAAACTGGTCGGTCAAGGATTCCAGTTGTGAATCCCCATCATACCCGAAAGAGAGAAGAGTGTTGCCTGTTGACAGATCTATAGTGGATTTGTGAAGTCCTGTACTATCCATTATATACCCCAGGCCGTTCTCATCCGTAAATGCCATCTCACCAACCGTAATAAGGCCGGCAAATACATCGGGGAATGAGACCTTCCTTATTCTATGATTGTATGTGTCACTTATATAATAATCACCTATACTGTCCACGGCAATTCCTCCTGCTCTGCTTATTTCCGCTTCTGTAGAAGGTCCTCCGTCGCCACTGTAGCTCCATTGCCCATTACCAATAACCGTGGTAATGATTCCACTTGTATCCACTTTCCTTACTCTATTATTTTCGTGATCGGCTATATATATATTTCCTATACTGTCCACGGTCATATCTATTGGCGAACGGAACATCGCTTCAGTAGCAGGCCCTCCGTCTCCACTGTAGCCAAATTGTCCAATACCAGCCACCGTAGTAATAATTCCGCCTGTGTCCACCTTCCTTATGCTATGATTACCGGAATAGGGTATATAAATATTACCTGTACTGTCCACGTATATATCTTCTAGACCGGTTAACTCCGCTTCAGTAGCAAGCCCTCCGTCTCCACTGTAGCCAAATTGTCCATTACCGGCAACCGTTGTAATAATCCCGTTTGTGTCCACCTTCCTTACTCTATAATTTCCATCATCGGCTATATAAATATTACCCATACTATCTACGGCTACACCTTGTGGCCTGGCTATCGCCGCCTGAGTAGCAGGACCTCCGTCTCCACTGTAGGACCATTGTCCATTACCAGCCACCGTAGTAATGATTCCATTCGTGTCCACCTTTCTTATTCTATGAGCATGGATTTCGGCTATATAAATATTACCTATACTATCTACGGCTACACCTGTTGCCGCCCCCCATATCGTTGCTTCGGTAGCTGGGCCTCCATCTCCAGTGGAGCCACTACCCCCATCACCATTACCTGCAACCGTAGTAATGATTCCATTGGTATCCACCTTCCTTATTACACTATTATTGGTATCCGATGTATATATATTTCCAGCACTATCTACGTCTATACTAAATGGAAAGTCTAGCTTCGCCTCAGTAGCAGGTCCACCGTCTCCACTGTAGCCATTTTGCCCATTACCGGCTACCGTTGTGATAATTGTAACATCATTATTGCTTGTTGTCCCGTCTCCTTTGTAAAGTGTACCGGGATGATATGGCCGCCAGAAATGATGGGCTGAAAGCGTCCAGCCCTCTGCAATTTTCCCAGTTTTTCTATCTGATCTATAGATTCTTTCAGTATATTTTTTCCATGTAATAATCTCCTGCCTTGCGCGAATTGTGGTTACATTGGTTCCTGCCTGCGCAAAGGACTGAGTAAAATTTCCTGGTGAGAGATAGACTGCATCATAAACAAATCCAATACTTACATCAGCCTTAATCGATCCAGCGACGGTATTTCCAAGGTAATCAAGACCATCCCATGTAAACTCAACCTTCTGGTCTGGTAACGAATCAAGTGTCTGTTCAAATACCTGTCCCGCTATACGCATAGTAACTTTAATTTTCTTCAGGCTTGCCGGGAGATTTGCACCACTTACCGGAATGCTGATGACTGACTTGTATCCACTTACACGGTTACTTGCGTAATGAAGGGTGAAATCCGTACCTGGGATAGGAACATCTTCATGGAAGATCCTGCTCCTGCGCTCTACGTATGAGCTTGTATAATCATTATCGCAAGGATCATCATTTTTATCTGAGTCCTGGTCCACGACAAGCACTCCTTCGGGATTTGGTTGTATGACATCAGCAGGCGGCCCAAACGACCAGTTCCAATCATACGGTGTAAAGTGCCAGGCTTCAAAGTACCAGTAGGTTGAACCGGGACTATATTGAACGGGATTATCAAGCCCGTATACTTCATCGTTGAAAAAGCCATCACTGTTAAGGTCGTCAGGCTGATCATCTCCCGTGCTGTCGAGGGCATCAACAATGCCATCACTATCCGTATCCAGGAGTTTTACCACCACGCCGTTGTCCAATGGCACCCATACCGCGCGGTCCCTGTCATAATATCCGACCGGAACAGCTCCTCCTACGTCAAAACCAAGAAAATTATCTATATATACAATGACGGGTTTCTCAAATCTTACCTTGACTGCACCATCTACCGATAACTCAGAACAGTAAGTATAGGCTGAATTTGGGGGAAGTTTTGCCGGCATGGACTCAAGGGTTTCAAACTCGGTGGCCCTGGTGGTAATTGTGGTTAGTTCAGTTTCATTCCCAAATTCATCAACGGAAAAGGCCTGGTTGTCTCCATGGAATACCATTGTTAAGGAACGATCGCCAAATTCATCTGTTACCGGAGAACTACTATGGGTAATAATTGTTGAAGGGTTTCCGTCAAAAGTCAGGGTAGTGGAAGCAGTATCCTCTGATATCATGGTAACGGTTTCTGCTATGGCAATATCATTCCAGGGGACATATACATTGCGGTGACTTGTTATAAAGCCGCTCTTCTCATATACAACCGTTATTGTGCCTCCGCCCTCTACAGGTATTGAAAACTCACCTTCACTATTTGTCTGAACTGTTCCATATTCGGGATATCCGTGTATGGATACGACAATTGCCGGAACAGGATTGAGAAAGCTGTCCTGTACACTTCCCGTTATGAGGGCAAACCGGTTATCATCATAGGATGTAATTGTCGCATCAGGAGGAACGAGGTTTTCATACTGATCTCCATAGGTACCTTCAGGAATATCAACAACGCTGTCTGTTGTGCCGGGGTTGCAGTCATCGTCTATACCGTTTCCGGTAATTTCAGTAGCTCCGGGGTTTACGGCGGAATTGTCATCGTCACAATCATTACCGCCAGCTTGTGTTGCTATATATCCATCAAAATCCAGATCATTTAAATCATTGCCATCACAATCCTGGTCTATTCCGTCGTATGGTGTCTCAGCAGCGCCAGGGAATATGCCGGAATCATTGTCGTTACAATCGTTCACGCTAATAAAACCATCACCATCCAGATCATCGTCAGGAGTGGCAGAGTTACAATCATCATCCTTACCGTTGTATGGTATTTCGGTAGTGGCAGGGTTTACCGACGCGTCAGAGTCGTCACAATCCGTGTTGTCGGCAACATATCCTGACGGTTGCTGACAGGAATCTGTGCTGATATTCGGATTACCGTATCCATCACTATCGGTATCCTCGTAATATGGATTTATTACCCCTTCGTCTATCTGACCATCACAGTTGTTGTCTACGCTATCACAGACTTCCTGTGCGGCAGGGTTTATTGTGGCGTCATTGTCATTGCAATCCCCCTGGCTTTCAGTAAAGCCGTCGCCATCCAGATCGGGATCTCCGAAGCCGCTGTTTAAGGAGAGCTGGATATTCGCTCCTATCTTTACGTCCCTGCCGATAAACGAGCCTTCTGCAATGGTGCCCTTCTTGATCCAGAGAGTTCCGAAAGGAGCATAGATGTTTGCATGGAGGGTATTGTTGAAACCTATGCGGGCGGCCTTAGGTGTTGCACCCAGATTGCCTGTGCTGCCGTTTATTCCACACACATAGATGCGGATGTCTTTTGCGCTGATACCTGATCCGTCTTCCGGGCCGATAAAGGCATCTTTGCCTGGCTTCAGGCGATTATTTATGATCATATCGGTGGGCGCCTGAAACAGCACCTTCGCATTAAGAATGCCCAGATCAAGGTTCTCGAAATGATACGTGCCTCCTGTCAAGGTCAGAGTCGCATTTTTTCTCACCATGGTTTCACCGTAAGATCCGGGACTAAGAGTAAGGCTTCCACCCTGGAGAATATCGTGATCTTCAGTTCCGGGAACCGGAGTGGGGAATGGTGGCATCATTATATCTAGAGGAAGACTTAACGGTGTGTTTTCGCTGCCCCTGATGGTTCCATTGTTAGTCAACTTATTGTAGTAGACATCAAAGGCCGAAGCTCCGGTCTTTACCTTAATAGAGTCTCCATAGATCGAAACACCATCAGCCACATAAACATTAATACCAACGGTAACCTCTGACTGCGAGGCAAGCCAGGGACCAGGGCTTACATCCTTAACGCCTATGTTTCCGCTGTTTATATCAGCACCTTGACGGATCCACACGCTATTGGTGGCAAAGACCGAAAAGGAAGACAGTTCGGTAGCAGCATTGGCAGCAAAAGTTGGAAGAATTAAAAGAACAGCAATAAGACAAAAGACTTTTCTAAGCATGGCACACCTCCAACTAATTTCTTCCTTTTTTTACAAAGCCAGTTGATACAACTAAAAGGCAGAAAAGGCAGTAAAATAAAGAACCGTCACTTACAAATAGAAGCGGATGATCGTTTTACTTCATTGTTAATGAAATTTCCTTTGGCGTACTAAGCACAAAGCGTGTACCAAAATAAGAAATGCAATAGATTTATTAAATGGTATCAGCCATAATATTATCCTGTGGCTTTGTCAGGAAGAAACTTACAACAAAGATTAAATTTTTTGTTGTAAGTTTACGATGAAAAGTGAATGGTCAAAGGAAACGTGCGAAGGTGTGCCATGTCACAGAAGTGATCGGTGCAAAAGTGTGTCATGGCAAAGCTTTTTTATCTTTCCAGGTAGGTTGACAGAATAGTAAAAAAATTTGTCGCTTTTTTAAGAACTGACAGGCTGAGAAGTTTTTGAAAAACTTAGCTCCACGTTCTATGTCGAAAATTAACTTTAAAAGATGGTGCCAGTTTAGAGCAATTAACAAGTGCTTTTAGTATTGAGAAGAGAGGTTATTTCTTTATTCATAAAGCGGTCAGTTGAAATCCAGGCCAATGTTTTTTATGCCTTGATTTTATATGGTATTTAGGATTAAATCGAAGGATTATGAAAACACTCATTTGTACAGCCACCTCATTAGAGCTTAGCGGGATATTCCCATCAATAACACCTTTAGAAATTGAAAAAGCCGATAGCGGTCTTCAAAAGGAAGGGCTGTTTTTTTTAGTTACCGGAATTGGAGTGTTGAATACCTATGCTTCTCTGGTACGATTTCATCTGAGTACCCCTGTTGACAGGATCCTGCAGATTGGTATTGCAGGCGCTTATGCCGGAGCAAGAGAGAAAGTAAAAGTACTGGGCACTCCTATTATTATTGGAAAAGAGGTTGTAGCCGATCTGGGTGCTGAAGATTCCGGTCCTTTTTTGAGTCTGAATGATCTGGACCTGGGAGAGATGGAATATTATGAGAGTAAGTGTATTCCCGTTTTCGAAGATCTGTTTGGAGATTCCTTAAAGGCCCTTCCTGTTGTTACCGGGGCAACGGTGAATACGGCTACCGGGAAAGAAGCAACCGGTATTATAAGAGCCGAAAAATACGGCGTTGAAGTAGAGTCTATGGAGGGAGCAGGAGCATTAAAGTTTGGTGAGGACTTTGGAATTCCTGTTTTGCAGATCCGAAGTATTTCCAATATTGCAACTACACGTGACAGGGAGAGTTGGGATATTATCGGAGCAATAAAGTCACTGAGAGATTTGTGTGGAGTTTTATTATGAAGTTGAAAATCGGCATTTCCCCCTGCCCTAATGACACCTTTATTTTTCATGCTCTATTGAAACATTTGATAGATGCAGGCATATTTGAGTTTGAGGTAACGTTCGCTGATGTGCAGAGCTTGAATGAAGGCGCTCAAGCAGGTAATTTTGATATTGTCAAAATCTCTTATGGCAACCTCTGGAATGTACAGAATAGATATGGACTTTTATATTCCGGTGGAGCCATGGGGTATGGATGTGGCCCACTTTTACTCTCTACAAAATCGAATAGTCTTGATCCGGGCATTCCTGTTGGAGTCCCTGGGAAAAACACGACAGCAAACGCCCTTCTCAAGTTTTGGGCGGCTGGCGAAGGTATCACTTATAAAGCAGAGTATGCCTTCTTTAATGAGTTGTATCACGATTTGTTTAATGGTGACAGGATACAGGGCCTCGTGATTCATGAGAACCGTTTTACTTATGAACAGGACGGGTTGTACCTGATCTGTGACCTGGGCGAGTATTGGGAAAAGAAAACGGAAGCGCCAATCCCACTGGGTGGAATTGTGGCCCGTAGAGATATAGGTAAAGATGTGGCCAGAAAGGTGGATGAATTGATTCGGAGAAGTGTTGAATTTGCCTGGAACAATCCTAAAGAATCGGAATCCTTTATAAAGGAACATGCTCAGGAAACGGAAGAGAGTGTTGTTAAATCACACATAGGTCTATACGTGAATGATTTTTCGGCACATATGGGAGAGAAGGGGAAGGTAGCTATAGAACAGTTACAGCAGTTAATTGCACCGGAATACGGTGATGTGAAGTCGTTGTTCGCTTATTAGATAGAAAGCGGTGTGTATGTTAAGAAATGCTGTCCTGCTTACGTAAATTATTAATAAGTACGGAATACTTTTTTAGTTTTTCAACCACCCCATTTCCCCTCCTTCGTAAGGAGGGGATTAAAGTTCTCGGCGCTTTCTGTCCGGGGAAGTTGAAGTTTCTCTTGCTTTATTAAGAATTTATTTATTAATTGCTGGTTCAATCTTGCCAGCCCGACATGTCTTTTTGACGGGTAGATTGGACCGAAACGTTAAGGTTCAGGCTACAAGCCTGAACCTGCAGTAGGCAATAATCAAATTACCTAAGTTGCAGCCTTCTTCTTACGCCGTAACCAACCATCCCCGCAAGACCGATTCCGAGTAATGCAAAGGTCGCTGGTTCTGGCACAGCGGCAACATCACCGGAACGAACTGCCAGCGCGGACCTATTGGGGGGGCCCTCGATGAAGTTCGTGCCCTGGCTGCCGTTGGTGAAGTTGAAGCCCCAGGCGGTGGCAGGAAAAGACGCATACTCCGTACCAGACCAGTAATAAGAGGCCGCTGACAAATCCTGAAAATCTCCTTTGTTATTCAGACCCCATCCCGGTTGTGGGTTTGTTCCGTCTGTGGCGTAATACCCTTTATTCCCAGCTCTGTGTAAAAGAGATGACCCATCTCACTATTCGTGATGTTATAACCGGCCGTTGTGGTGCCATCGTAACCCCACACATATAGGCCATCCACCGTTGTCGGCAATCTCCAGTCGACATCATTCCAGGTTACTGCATAACCGGGGTCAACATTATACGTTAGCGCTACATCCAACCCCGATGCCCACGTGTTCTGGGCTGTCCAGTTTGCAGTACTATTCGTGTAGTCCAGCCAGACTACTGAATTCCCGTTGTTGTCATCGTCCCAGATGAGATTGTAATCCGATCCACTGTATGTTGCCGTCCCTATTGTTGTCATCGTGCCTTGTGCCTGAATGGAATATCCCATGATCATCAACACCACTATTACTATTATCTTTTTCATCTTTACACCTTTTCTTTACATACCATTATAAGATTATCCAGTTCTACATCTCCTCCACGCTTTATAACCTGTATTATTCATAAACCCTTAAAAAGTACTTTGTATAAAAACATAAGCAATATATACCAATAAGCGCAACTTATTGCAAACAATATACATATGCCAATTACAGTATAATTAAAACTGCCGAATAATAAAGAACCTGACACAAAAGCATAATTGCGTAAGTCTTAATTTGCATAGTATTTACGCTTGATATGTGAATTACGTTAAATGGAATAATAACAAACCCAGTCTTTTGTCGGTATTGCCAATAGATTTAAGGCAACAAATGCAAAGTGAACCTATACAACTTTTAGCAAACAGGTTTGTTAATCATATGGTAGGCATCTTCAAGTTAGATTCTTCATTCCGCTCCGCTTCATTCAGAATGACATTTTTTGCGTGTCATTCTGAGGAAGGAACGACCGAAGAATCTCAACGTCTCCAACTTTGGAATTCCTATACATCAAGTTAAGGTAGAAATATGGAGTGCATCATCCGTGATGATGCGTGTTAATGCAGTAACACGGTTACTGCACTCCAAAAAAAGATTTGTTTTCTATATGTAAAGATCAAATCTCTTAATTCAATGACATTGACTTCTTAAGGAGGGGTTTAAAGTTCTCGACACTTTCTGTCCGGGGAAGAGGTCTTTACTCTGCCTATTTACTTGTTCTTGCTGGAAAGTTCTTGGACTATGTCGTACTGTTCCCGTGCTTTATCACGCATCCCTACTTTTATATATGCCTGTCCAAGATTATTATATGCGCTAATATAATCCGGTTTTTGTTCAATGGCTTTCTTAAAATTGTTAATCGCTAAGCTATAATTACTCTGTTTGAAATAAACATAACCAAGATTGTTGTAGGCTTCCGAGAAGCCAGGCTTAAGTTTGATGGCAATATTATATTCACCAATAGCCTCATCAAATCTCTCCATCTTGAGAAATAGATTACCCAGATTTATGTGAGATTCCGGGACATCAGGATTGATCCCTAATGCTTTTTTATACTCTTCCAGAGCATCTTTAGCCATACTATTTGCTTCATATGCGGCGCCCAGGTTTGTGTGCGCCTCTATCCAATCCGGTTTGATTTCCAATCCTTGCTTGAATGATTCAATTGCAAGATCGTATTCCCCTTTCTGGGTATATACACAACCCAGACTAAAGTGTGCTTTCTCGAAATAGGGAAAAATACTTACTGACCTCTTATATTCTTCGATGGCATCATCAATCCTTCCCTGTTTCCAATGAAGTGTACCTATATCATAATGTTCTTCAGCATCTCCTTGCTTATTGCTGCAACCGGAATTCACGGTAATAAACAGAAGTGATAATATTGAAATACCCAGAAGTGTAAATAAATTTCTTTTCATTTTTTTTATTCCCATAATTGTGTGCTGAAATATCTGCTGCCGGTATCAGGAAAAAGGGTGACTATCACGCCTTCGTCTATTTCCTCGGCCAACTCTAGAGCACCTTTCATAAATGCGCCAGACGACTGCCCGACAAAGAGGGCCATTTCACTGGCCAGAGTACAACACGTGTCCTTTGCCTCCTCGGAGGTTATATTAAATACACTATCTTCGATAAAATCATCCCGGTAAATCTTTGGTTTTATATACTCTTCACCCATAGGCTTTAGCCCCTCAATCCCGGGAAAGTCCTCAGGCTTGATGACATAAATCTTTATGTCCGGATTGTATTCCTTAAGCCTTCTCCCGACACCCATCACCGTACCGCCTGTACCAACACCGCAAATAAAGTGTGTGACCTTTCCATCAGTCTGTTCCAGGATCTCTTTACCTGTTGTTTCATAATGAGCAAGTGGATTATTCTCGTTTGCGTATTGGTCCGGCATATAATATTTATCGGGATTTTCTGCCAGCATCTCATGTGCTCTTCTTATCGCCTCATCATATCCCTTTATAGGATCAGTGGTAATAATCGTTGCCCCGTAAGCCCTGATGGTTTGCATTCTTTCTTTGCTGGCGTTTCCGGGTATAACCAGATCCACTTCATATCCCAACGCTGCACCTATCATTGAGTATGCGACTCCCGCATTTCCCGAGGTAGAGTCCAGAATTGCCTTGTCGTGAGTAAGTTCTCCAGTCTTTATTGCCTCTTTTATCATCCTCAACACCGGACGGTCTTTTACCGACCCTCCCGGGTTAAAATATTCAAGTTTAGCGTATATCTCAATTTTATCAGATATATCCTGAGGAGTTTTGATCCTTACTAAAGGGGTATTCCCGACATACCTTAAGACGGTACTCTCTACCTTTTCATCAATATCCAGACTTTCGATTTCACCACTCATTTTTTACGTTTTCTTTATTCTAATAAATATGCGAAATGATATGAGGGATTTCCCCCTTAGTGCTTATCACAAACCGGCTTAAACACCCGGAATTTTTTAATCGTTTATTATAGTAATGATTGTGGATATGTCAATTAAAGTTACCATATTAGGTGTATAAGATGTTAAAATATCCATTTTCAGGAAAGAACATACTTACCCGTTTCACAAATATTTCCATATTCCGACGTTTTGAACATTGATTTAAAAGAGATTCATTATTATACTTTTTTGTAATACATTTTTTTTAGTAAAAGATAAGGAATAAGATTAAAGTTGTTATTGTTAAAATTATTAAAATATTAGGAAGGCATTATGAAAAATAATTATATCTTCATTTCCCATGGCAAGAAATATAAGCCACTTGTAATAAGTCTGTGTAAAGGAGTAGAAAACCAGGGGCTGAATACCCGTGCGGACTCACATGAAACAGCTCCTGATGATGAATTGAATTCTGACATAAAACAGCAGATTGAAGAATCAGGTGCATTTATTGCCGTGATTGGACCCGACACGATAAATTCTCCTCAGGTCCTAAAAGAGATAAAATACGCTCTGGAAGTGAACCGTAAAGAAGGAGATAATTACAAAGTGATTCCATTACTGTTAGCAGGTGTTAACCCTGCAGAGCTAAATGAACAGTTTGGAAATGAACCGGTTGGAACACAGATCCTGATCGGTCCTGGCGGTATAAATGAAGCCGTATCTCAAATAGTTGCAGTATTGAATAAAAGCCTGTCTGACAAACGTGAAAAGGCTCTCATTGACGGAATAGAAAATTCCCTGAAACGACTGTCACCTAATATTCGTCAGAAGATTAAACCCCTGGGTGTTTTTCAGGAAGGTGCTAGTATTTCAAATATAGCAAATGTTTTACAGCTTAATGATGCTGAAAGGGATTTATTGATTAATGAATTGCGTGAAATTAAGCTGGCAAAACCTATGCCTTATGGTTTTCTACACTTTCACCCCTCTCTGTGTCCTTATCTCCTGAATGAATTGGATGAAGCTATACTCGACAAAAGTAGAGGCAGATGGGCCGAATGCTTACGACAATTGAGTGAATTTCTGTATAAACAACAATCGGTAGATTCAAACCTTGCGGATGAACTGACGCTGATGGAACTACCTAATCTGATACAATCTCTGGAATATGTACAGATACAGGAAGTGCCTGAAGTTACTCTGGACAGAGCTACATTACTTGAACAATTGATTGCACATCTAGACAAACCGGATATCCTGGCAAAAGTAAAGGCGATTCAGAAGGTAGAGCAGAAAAAGACTTCAGAATGGAACTCTTCAAGATTTGAAACCTTGAGATTACAGGTTGAAAAATACCTGGAAATAGGAAATCTTCCACAGGCTTTAAGTGTCGCGCAGGTGCTCCTTGACAAATGCATAAAAGCAGGTGATACAAGTTATGAGGGAGCAGATTACGACACAACAGAGGCGTACATACAGCTTGGACGTGTATTAAGAATGGGAGGCGCTTCCGAAAACGCGCTTCAGGCAATTAATGAAGCTATCCAACGCTTTGAACAAATTGCTGATCAGAAAAGCTCTGAAGCTGCCGGAATAATGGCATCTGCTTCACTTGCCAAAAAAGGGGAGTGTCTTCTCGATCTTGATCGTTTAGATGAATCCGCCGCCGCTTTTCAAGAATGTATTCGCATTGCCGAAAAATACAAGAGTGAAAAACATATGGCCATAGGAAAAGGTCAACTTGGAACGGTACGGCTATCTCAGGAGCGATACGAAGACGCTATTAAGGCCCACGATGAAGCACGGGAGATATTTGAAAAACTTGGTGATATGGATATGGTTGCAGTTGCCTATCAGCAGATGGGTGCAGTACACGAGGAAATCGGTCAATTTGAAGAATCGGAGCAGGCATTTAAAAAATCTCTTGCCATTTCTGAACAACAAAATAACCTGTTAGATCAGGCTAAGAATCTGGGGAGACTCGGAAGCTTTTACGCAAAAATAGGACGAACAGATGAAGCAGTAACCTTTCTACAACGATCAGCAGAAAAATATGTCGAGATCAATAACATGGCAGATGAAGGCCGCGTCCGTGGAAATCTATCCATTACATTAATCGCACTTAAACGCTACAAAGATGCAAGGCAGGAAATCCAGCGAGCTATTGAGTGCTTTAAACCATATGGCCATAATGTTGAACCATGGAGGGCCTGGGACAAACTACGTGAGATTGAACTGGCTGACGATAATCAGGAAGCAGCAGCACAGGCGCGTGAGCAGGCAATCCAATTATACCTCACATTCCGTAGTGAAGGTGGGGAAGACCAGAATCCGGGTGCAAGATTATGTACCTTGTTTGATGATGCAATGGCAGATCAACCACCGGAGGAGGTGAAAAAGCATCTGGATGAAGTGGCAAAAGACCCGAAAATACCGGCACAAGGTAAGCTGTTGATTGCAAAGCTACATTCCATCCTTGCCGGTTCTCGTGAAAAAGAGTTGGCCTCTGATCCAAATCTGGATTATATCGATGCTGCCGAAATCCTGTTCTTACTGGAGAAATTGGAGAAAAGAAACAGTGCAAAGAGTGAGGATTAAGAATTGTTGATTGTATTTAATAAGTTGAAGCTTTTTATTGAACAAACTCAGTAGCGTCCGGTTAGGAATTTGTGTATACCGCTTTTGTTATATCCAAATGCATTTATCGGGAGTCCAGTGGCTAGTATATCCTGGATTCCCGATAAATCGTGCCTTTAAGTACTTTAAGCGGGTAACACTCGGATTATCAGATTTATAGCAAATAACTATTGTTCCTCTGGATTGAGATAATATTAGAGACTGTACTACTGCTGTTTAGCCTCTTAAACCTCCGTCTTACCAATACCCCTGCAAATCCCGCTAAGCCCATCCCAAGTAATAAGATGGTTGTGGGTTCAGGGACTGCAGTAGACTGATATATGTCATAACCACCAAATCCACCTGATCTGTTAGAATCATAATATAGTGTACTGCCGTCAGAAGATATACTGGGTCCCATTTCATTGAAACTGCTGTTAATACTGGCTCCCAAATTTACACCAGAACCAAAATATGAAATTAAGTCGGGACGAGTTGAAACATACAGATCAAAACCACCAAACCCACCAGGACGATCAGATGTAAAATAGAGGCTTAATCCGTCGGATGATATTGTGGGGCCAAGATCACTAAACCCTGTATTTATTGTTGTCAGATTAAGAGCTGTACCAAATGCACCAGGGATAGTTGATCTGGTTGCCATATAAATATCATTACCACCGCTTCCACCTGATCTGTCGGAGGTAAAAAAAATGGTCAGGCCATCAGGAGATATGTCAGGTGCAATGTCATTAGCTGTGGTGTTAACTGATCCTACGTTATTTGGCGCACCGGATAGGACTGAAACCCAGATGTCACCGCTTCCTGAACCTGAAAGTCTATCAGAACTAAAAAACAGAGCAACATTATTGGATGTAATACTTGGTGCACTGTCAGTAACTGTACTGTTTATTGTCACTCCCAGATTTGACGGTAAGCCAAAGGAGCTTGAGATATCAGGACGGGTAGATAGATAAATATCGCGTAAACCACTACCTCCGGTTCTGTCAGAAGAGAGGTATAAATCCAGGGCATCAGAGGAAATATCGGGAAATCTTTCATCAGCACCGGTATTAACAGTAGATCCCATGTTAACAGCCGGACCAAAGGTTATGGCACTGGAAACACTGGCCATGAATACAATAATAAACGTGGCAAAAAATATAACTATTAATTTTCCTTTTTCTTTTTTAAACATCATTCTTCCCCCCTCCCATCGATTAAGATGATATTATAGATTAGCGTTATTGGTATTTTACCTTTTTCTGTCTCCGCCTTGCTGTTGCACCTGCAAGTCCAACAAGGCCAATGCCGAGTAGTGTAATGGTTGCGGGTTCTGGGACAACACCAACATCACCATCACGAACTGCCAACCCATAAAAAGTGCCGGACCAGTGGAACGTGAGCTGTCCCCCATCGGCCAACATGGGATTCCAGTACCAGCCTGGAGAACCTGCAACCGCGGTACCAGACCAGTAAGAAGCGGCTATCAAATTCTGAAAATCTCCGGTGTTTAACAGGCCCCATCCAGGTTGTGGAAAAGTACCATCGGTAGCAAAATACCCTTTATTCCCCAGCTCTGTGTAATAGAGATGGCCCATCTCACTATTCGTAACATTATAACCGTACGTTGTGGTACCATCATAGCTCCACACAGTTGAGCCATCCACTGTTGACGGCAGACGCCAGTCATCATAAGTATCACCGCCGAAATCAACCGATAATGCACCAGCCCAATCTGCCTGATTATTCCATAGGTCTCCGGCATTGGTAAAATCGTACCACGTGAGGTCAAGATCAGTGTCATAGATTAGGTTGAAAGTACCATGTGTTGATATTCCAGTGCCTCTGGTTATGAGGGCCGCATTCGCTGAGGTTACCAGTACAAACGCTACCGGCATTGCGATTAAACAAAACAATATCCTTTTCATCTTCGCACCATCCTACTGTAGATCAAGAAACAATTTTTTAATCTCATAATAGCCTCCTGTTTTTCTTATCATTTAAACTGATCTTTCGCCTTTTTTCCTATCACCTCTGCTTCTTTTATAACACAGATTAAAGATATGAAACATTGAACATTTGTTCCATTTTGAAGGGTATTTTGTAGATATAAAAATGTCACAATTGTTACATTTTGTCGTAGACAATTTTTAATTAAAAGTGAGAAACAAAAGAAAATTTCACACAAAGACACAGAGATCACGAAGAAATCAAATTTAAAAAGATAAAATAAAAGATATTAATTTTTCCCTTTGTGTTCTTTGTGTTCTTTGTGTCTTTGCGTGATTAACTGTCTTTGAATGTATGTTTTGTTTGTTTGTCAAGCGCCTGCCCCACGTCCGAATGGCTTGACCGGGTCATTCAGGCGGAAAGCAGACCCATCAACCCTTAATCCCAGTGTTATCATGCTGTTAACAAATACAGTTGCTGTCCATAAATTCGTCTTTAGTAGTTTATAGGCCCTTCATAAAAACCGACATCTTTTAACCATGACTTTGGATAATCTAATTTTTCCATAATATTATTTGGACCTGTAGTTATGCAGCCGTCATTATATCTTACAATTAATGTTACTGCTAATTCCCACCATTTATTTACCACTGTATCTAAATTATTATTACAGAACTCAATTATAAATTCACTTGACTGACCATCCAACACGGGTTTGATTTTTCCTGCAGAATCTTTTTCTAATTGATTTTGCAGGGCAACAACCTCTCTCATCATATATTCGTAATTCAGGTTAACGTAGTTAGCAACAAAGTTGAAAGCCCACCATGCACTGTTACCTTTAAAAGCAAACTCAAGAAGGTTCATTGTCTCAATTTTTTCCGGTAAAGATTTCATTTTACTATAAAAAGGCATAATGCAATTTGCAACGGGACGATCCAACCCAATCCAGGAAAAACCAGTCGAGTCATTACCGTTTCTCTTTGCCTGATTAATCCACATCATACCGCAACGATATATAGATATAGGTCGCTCCCATGCACCAGCAGGTTTGTGTTTATTTAAATTCCAGGAATCACCATGATCAGGATTACCTTCACACCTCACAGGATTATTAAATGGGCCGGCAGCTCTTCCTCTTGTTAAGTCAAATTCAGTTCCTTCGTAATGATCACGGTATATTGAAGCCACATCAAGGACTGATAATTTTTTCTCTGGTTTTAAAGAAAACGGATAGGCACGAGTATATCCATCATCAACATAAGGTTGCAAGTTAGATAAAGGAGCGACTTTTGAAAATGCACGCCAGACACGTCTTAAAGAGTAGTATGGATGGTTGTACTCGCCATAACTTACTGTTGGCAGCCAATCCAGATGCTTTGTATTTTTTTCTATCCATCCATTGTCTTCACACGCCTTAAAAAGATTAGAAGAATAGAGCAGGTCATCATTCTCTTTTTCAGGATTATTTTCTAAACTCGATTTGAAGTAGCAAGGAAGATCTTTAACATTATTTACCCGTTTATCATTTTTGTTCATATAAATATCTCTTATACGAAACTCATTTGCCTCAACAAAATAGTGATCATCAGGAACTCTTTGTGCTACCCATATCCCGTCAGATCCATCCAGATCATAGCCACACATTTCCATGACCCATCCCTCATCCGCATCACCTAAAAGCAATGTTTCACCTGTTCCATAGTAGCCATATTGATAAATAAGTTCTGCAATCAAATCGATGGCTTCTCTTGCTGTTTTGCATCGTTCAAGTGCCACGCGGGAAAGCTCAGAGGAATAAAATATTCTCACATTATGTTTAGGATTTGGATGAACCTTTGCGCCACAGGTACACTCTCCAATCATTAGATTATGTTCGTTCATAATTCCATAACTGGAATCAAAATATGAGAAGGTATTATCTGGTTGTGAGATTTTTCCTAAATCAAAACTATTAGGATAATCTTTAGTATCATACCCGTTACCTCTTGATGTTCCAATATACCTTCTAATAGCAGTTGAATTATATTTCATTGGACCAAAGCTTGCATCATCATAATATACAGATCGATAAATATTGTTTTCTCCCTTTTGAGATGGAACGTATATAACTCTTGTATCACTAACATCATCATCAGAATGTGCAATAATAACAGAACCATCAACTGATGCATCTTTTCCTACAATCATTGTTGTACAGGCAAATTTATCTGTTTTTAAATGTTGTTGTTTTTTCATTATTCCTCCCTAACCCAGACAAGCTGGAAAATAAGAAACTCGAAGCCAGCCCGACATGTCATTCTGGCGGGCACTAAATTCGAAACAAATACAAAACCTAATGTTCTCGGGCATCCAGTCAAGGTGTGATCCATAACCTTTGCAGGATGGTTGCACGCCGTCTAGTCTGGTTTAACTACCGTGGCAAGTTTTGCGTTTACCGGGATATTGCTTGAATTCAATCCGGGAGTTTGGCCATGGAGATCGAAGGCAAGCTTCACCTGTGGACCAAAGAAGAGGCAATGGGTAGAACCGCCAAAACGGAAGGTCCCTAATGAGTCACCTTTCTTGACAGGATGTCCTTTCTCGACTTGAATGTCACAACTGGAAACCTCGGCCATTCCAACAGGCTTAAAACACATGAGCCCAATATCGTCATTGTCGGCTTTGATAAAGATCAATGCACGCGTAGCCACTTCGGTTATGTAGCCCTGTGAATCATTCGGACCGGCACGATCAAAACCTTCCGACAAGGCCTCGGCATAGTAGCTGCCCTCAATAATGCAGGTTTGTACAATCTCTCCGTCTACAGGACAGTTCCAGCGGTGATAGCTCTTTGCGCTGAGGAAAGCCTGGTAAACTGTCCCACCGAGAAATTTATCCACATGACGACCTGCCAACATATGGTCAAGGGAGTAAGGCTGCGCTTTGATCCAGAAAGTCTCACGTTTTTGCACACCGTAGGCAATTCTATAGGGAGCCGACTCGCAGGCATTGGTAATGACACCTGGGTCATCAGGCGATGCTACGGGGCGTCTCCCTTCATTAAATTCACGGGTGAAAAAGTCATCCCACGACTTGTAACCCCAATGCGTTTTAGCAAGATCACATTTGAAGTTATAAATGAAATTCTCCCTTGGATCCTTTGGATCATCTCCCTGTCCATAAAAAGGATCCTTTTTGGCAAGCGCATCGAGGGCAGGTTCACTGAACCAGTGATTAGGTTCACTGTTTAACACGCAGGCAGACTCTTCCGATTTAAGGTATGTTCCCCACTTGTCGAGGATCTTCTTCAGCTGTTTATTGACCTTATTGTTCAGGAAGGCTGCAGTCCCGGCTGGAGTCCCCATTGGCCAGTCGAGAATGGCATTAATGGAAAAACCGACAAGACCTGTTTTGTTAAATAATGGGGCCGTTGTCATTACTCTATTGATCAAGCGGAGCATATGCTGATAGTCCTTTACCTGCGGTTTGTCCGTTGGTGTTTTGTTATAGGGAGGCCTGTTAGGGATCTGCTGAAACATCTTGGTAAAAAGCATATAGACTTCAGGGTCGTCTTCAATAAGCTTTTTAAATTCCACTATCACCGAATCCAGCGGTATTGGTTTCTGCTTCTCTTTCTCGATGAGAGCCCCTAACCATTTTTCCAGGACAGACTGATCCGACGGCAACCATTCACCGACCCTGAACGGTACTGCTTCTTCAACAACTGTACTCATACTATTTCCTCCTTTATTAAGATAATTAAATATTTGATTACAGTTGTAAGCCAACAAATAGCTTTTAATCTACTTTCAGCTTTTTGCTCTTCAGCCAGTTATTCACAGCCTCTCCCGGCACCTCGTGCGTCCGGCAGTACCTGGCGTCTGTGCCCAACCAGGGGAAGTGCTTCTTTCCAATGATGCCTACTAGCTAGTGATTTTGCATAGCATTCTCATCGACTTCAAGTGCTTCACGACCATATTTTCCATAACCCTTTACTGCCATGGGAACATAGACATGATCGTTCAAGATTAGACTGTTCGTATAAGCGGCAGTAGTAGCATCGTTCACTTCCGGGACATATACGTCCTGACACATGACTCTGACAACCTCAAAACCATCGTTTTTAAAGGATTCATCGATGCCGTTAAATCCCTCATTTATTTTTGAATATTCTGATTTTGCGATTAATATCGTCTTTTTGGAGAGGAAATTACCACAGCAGTCAATATGACCTATATAACTTCCAGTTGGGTCTGTCGATACATGGTTATTTTTTTATACCCATAAATCGGTTGAACTGTTCGCATGTGTTAAGGGACATCCATTATAAGTAATGTCAAAGGGGAAATAGAAATTTCGCTTTTACCATCAGATTAGGAGTAACGCCTCCCATGGTATCTTTTGACTCGTTGCAATATTTCTAAATCTTTTTAATCAAGTAAATAGGCCTACATTCATTTGTAGCCAGACATGAATTCGTGGCGTCATGTTTGCTTTACAATAAATTAAATCCAAATGCTAAAAACAACAATCATAGTCAAAAGTCCTTTTCGTGATAAAGAATATCATGTAGATCTGGCGAAGGTTAAATAAGATAAGAAAGAAAAAAGGACAGACACTCTTTTATTTAATTAGTGTCTGTCCCTGTTTAAGACTGATAGTATGTACAATAGATTAAGTTCGACCCCAATCACTTCAGAATCAGTGTCTAGATTTCCATTTCTTGGGAAGTATCATATTGACACTAATTTCGCTATTCTAAAAATTAGAATTATTCACAGTCAAACTTAAGCCTATCGATATTGGAGCCACTTCTTCCACCAATCCCCTTTAATTTTATGGGAGCAATGCTAAACGGATCACCACCACCACCATCGCCACCAACAAGTATTTTACCACGGTTTGTTACAAATGTAACTTGGTCAATATTAGCACCAGATCGTCCATGAATACCATTGATATATTCGCCAGCTTCCAAAGTGAGCGTCCCACAGTCATTACCGCCATCGCCACCGTATGCTATACCGTTAATGGTAATTTGGTCTACGTTAGCACCTGCGCGTAAAGCAATCGATTGTATACCATATACATAATCAAACTTTTCACCACCAGTACCACCATATTCATATATCATAACTACTCTCCTTAAGTTAATTTGTAAAAAGATAATTTTTATCTGCCGACATGTCTAGTGTCAGATTTAATCTTCGAATATGCCAATTTTGCCATAACTTCCCTCCATTCAAATTAAATTTAGTAAAATTTTGCTAAAAGAAAAACACTCAAAAATCACCTAGGTACAAACTTCATAAAATAAATACGCTATCAACTCAACTCCACTTTGGATTACTTCGTCTAAGTTCCAATTTTTAAATCCCTCGTTTAGTTTTCGAGCTGGCGCACTAGGAAATTGCTTTTAGATATTTTGTAATGATAGAGACCCTCCTTTCATCCTACTTCCAGAGATTTTAAAACTAATAATAAGTAATGAATAATGCTCTTTTCTCTTACCTCTCCCTCTCTCCAAATAAGTGAGATCTCTATCATCAATTTAACACAGATTCAGTACAGACACAACTGGACAATAGTTACATTTGAAGGGTATTTTGTAGCTATAAAAATGTCACAATTGTTACATTTTTGACGTAGATTACATCTATTCAATTTATAATTCTTAATAAAAAGTGAGGAGCAAAAGAAAATTCCACACTGAGACCTTCCCGGCTGCGTCGTTCGGGCGGGCAGGTCTCAGTGTGATTACTTGTTTTAGAATGTATGTTTGCCATTTACATGCATATATATGTACGGTGTATATAGCAGACAATGGTTACAACTTTTTAAGAAGTGATTTTTTTCTTTCTGGTGGAACAACAATGTCAAGCGGGAGTATATTTGACAAGTCAGGGTTTGTAGATGATTATGTATATGCTTCTCTAATTGAATTGCCTTGTGTTCACGGCAAGAAGTGCAAGTTGTAGTCTGTCAGACACTCCAGTCTTCTTGTATATCCTGCTTAGATGTGCTCTTACGGATTGTTCTGTTATTTTGAGGGATTTTTTTATCTCTTTGTTTGAGAGTCCATCACAAATCAATTTGACTATTTCTATCTCCTTCTCTGTCAGGTTCGGAACATCTTTACCGGTAGAGCTTTTAATACCAGGAACAGCACCCTGTAATTTCTTTCTTTCAAACCATAGTTCTCCGGAAATTATAGTATTCAAAGCCTTACTGAACTGTGATTCGTTGGTATCGGGCGATAAAATGCCAACGAGTCCATGTGAGATAAAATCTGCTAAACGACCATCTTCAATTGTTGGAAGACACCTTGTTCCTAAAAGAAGCACTCGCAACTTGTCATGAAAAAAATCTTCATGAAACATATCAGATAGAGTATTAAAGTCGGTAATGAGTAAATCAGGTTTTTCACTACTAATCATCTTAGGATCAAAGCAATTAAGAACAGTAGTTACGTTAAGCTTGTATTCTTTCTTATATGTCTCTACAAGGCCCTTAATTCCCTCTCCAAACAGACAATTACAACAACAGATGGCAATCTTTAATTTCATAATCTTTACTCACCGTAAACTTCTCAATTTAAGTCATCAATCAGTAAACTATAGTGTTGTTATGAAAGAAATCTCAAGATAAAGTAGTCTTTACCAATGTGATAAATCAAAAAATGGCTACTTACTCTGTTAGATGCTCTTTAAGCAGTGCGGTCTTTACATTGATAAAGATCTTTGTTTCATCATCAATTTCCGCATTTTTCAGCCATGATTCAATTTTATAAAGATTCCCCGTTGTAATAAAATCTTCTTGTAGTATTGCATAAAACTCATTTTCAGATTCAGATGTATCAATATTAAGAATTCTCTTTACGATACATTCTATATAAAGTGCCATTGCTTTTGTTTCTTTTTCAAGAGATAACGATAATGCCTTTTTAATCACATCCAATGCACTTTCATAATTACCCGTAACGATATTTATTTTTGAAAGCTGTATATAAGGATAACTATCTCCAGGAGCCAACCTAATAACATTATTGAAGTTTTCAACTGCCTTTTCATACTGTCCAAGCCCGGAATAAGTAACACCCAGGTTACTATAAACTACAACATTCTCAGGATCGAGCTCGGTTGTCTTGTTGTAGTCCCTAATCGCCTTTTCATATTGTCCAATAGAATAATAAGTATTCCCTCTATTATTGTAAGCGGGAGCATATAATGGGTTTCGGTCAATTACCTTATTATAATCTTCAATTGCTTTTCCATACTGTTCAAGCTTGCCATAAGCATCACCTCTTCTTCCGTAAACAACAAAGTTTTCAGGATCAATCTCAATCGTCTTATTGAAGTCTTCAATTGCCTTTTCATAATTCTTAAGGCTAAAATAAGTATCACCCCTTTTATGATAAGCAGCATGGCTTTTCGGATTCAAATTAATTGCATTACTGAAAAATACAACTGCTACGGAATAATTTGAACGCAATAATTCATTTAACCCTTTGTTGTACCAATCTTCAAAACCTTGTTGTTTCTCTATTTCTGTTTGTGAAACTGACCCATCATCTTCAGCCATATTATTACCGGTTTTCCCCGAAACAACGGTGACTGGTTCTTTTGTATCCACTCCATTTGATGATTCATTATTCTTTATAGTATTCAGTAACTTCTCTGTCTCTTTTTTGTACTCAGCCCGTAAATTAGATAAAACATCATTGTTATTTAACTTTATCTTTTTATCCAGCTCGTTAAACAGTTTATCAGTCCTCTCTTCTAATTTACCTTCTATGTCGGAAAGCGCTATATTCGTAGTCTCTTCTATTTTTTTGCGTATAAGTTTCTCCGCAAAGTCTTTTGTTACATATTTTGTAGACTCCTGGTCTACCTGGTCCTTAATTATTGTCATCGCAGTACTTTTTGCAGTACTTTTAGCTTTACTGTAACTGAACAATGAAAGAAAAATTATAATGATAAGAAGAGCTGAACCAATGCCGATGACGTATATATTTAAATGTTTTACCAGTGATGTTGAACCTATCGTTTTTACCAAATCATCTGTCTGTTTTCTATATTCAGTCTGTAAGCGAGATAACATTTCATCACTATTCAACTTTATTTTTTCGTCAAACTCCTTAAATAATTTATTAGTACTTTCTTCGATTTTAGCTTCTACGTCAGAACGTGACACATCAATAGCACTTTCAATTTTTTCATCAAACTCACTAAATAGCTTAATCGTTCTCTCTTCAATGTTACCTTCTACATCAGAACGTAACACATTAATAGCATCACTCACTTTCTCATCAAACTCACTAAATAGTTTAATCGTCCTCTCTTCTAATTTACCTTCTATGCCAGAAAGTGATACATCAATAGCATCCTCTACTTTTTCTCGTATTAGTTTTTCTGCAAAGTCCTTTGTGATATATTTTGCAGTCTCCTGGTCAGCAGGACTTTCGATAGTTGGTGTTGGTGTGTCTATTGCGGTACTTTCAATTTTTCTTTTACTAAACAATGAAAGAATTCCTTTTTTGTCTGCCATAGTAAGGAAATAGTAACAAACTGACTATTTGAGTCAATCAAAATAAGTGTTGTATTGATGAAGAAGGGGAAAGCCTCTCAGGTTTACCACTTGATATTGTGAGAGCAGTTGCCAGCATCTTCTAACCGGGTGGGGAAATTTTTTGGTTTTCTAATTATGTCTTCACCACTAACGCTAAGTTTTTGCCATAAGTCTTTATTTTAAGTCACTAAAAAAGGTGCATGGAATAGCTGAATCATGATAATGCACCACTAGTTTTAGAGAAAAATTGCCGCTTATAAGCCTTGACTATACAAAGTCTTATTCTTAACGTTGCGTAATGAATAGTTAATTTTTGATGCCACTACTGGTGTGTCTATTCTGTGCCATGAATCCCTGTCGATGAGGCTATCATGGTGATCCAAGGAGGGAATGTCACTGTACACCGTACCAGATTCAAAATTATATCTCCAAAATTTCCGGCCCCCTGCTTGACAGGATTGATATTCATGTTGAAGTCCAGAATGTTCAGTATAAAGACCTTACATCTGAGGCAACCGGTGTATCGTCAGAGGAGATTCGAGAGGAAGTTACAAAGGCACGTGAGATACAGTTAAAGCGATTCCAGGGACTCAAATACTCAACCAACTCCCGCATGTCCGCAAAGACGATAAAAAAACATTGTGCATTGGACAGCCAGGCAGAAGAGCTGCTCCACCAGGCAATGACAGAGCTTAACATCTCCGCAAGGGGTTATAATAAAATACTCAAGGTCGGCAGGACTATTGCTGATCTCGATCAGAGTGAGAACGTTCGAATAGAACACATATCAGAAGCCGTCCAGTACAGAAACCTGGATCGGGATTTGTGGAAATGATTCTGCTTAAATATTGCTGAACAACAGGACAATCCCTACAGCGTATTCTGGCAAGATCATTTTGCCGATTATCAACTTCATCTCCCCATTATCACTCTTCTTGAAATACAATATAAGGTGTGCCATGGCACACCTTAGTAACAGCACACTAATGTGCCTGGCACACTATACCCCCTCTTATCACTCCATCATTTATTCTGAATAAACAACAATAATAATTTTTTCTTTCTCAGCGTAAATCCTATGTTGGTAGTATTTTCAAAGTACTATAAACTTTAACACAATAGCAAAACCATACTTCCTCTTCTCCTTTGGCACAAGGTTTGTTCTTAGCCTCTACAATAAAATCTAACATGAAACAAATAATTTCGAAGAACGTAGTAGCAATTCATAAATTGCCACTACAAAAATAAAAATAAGAAAAGGGAGGCATAAATGATTTCCGGTACATCATTCAGGAAGAGCGTAATCTTAAGTTTTATCCTACTGTTTATTTCAATATGTACCGTATATGCTTCCACTCAGAATCAGTCAACTGCTTCATTAGGAGGAACATCCTCAAGCGTAGGTACAGACCCCAACACCGGTGCCGCAAACGTAAGCGTCCCGGTAGAAGTGCCTCCCGGAAGAAACGGAATGGCTCCGAACCTGGCACTCTCATACAACTCCAACAAACGAAACGGCTGGATAGGCGTGGGTTGGGACATAAAGACAAGTTTCATTCAAAGGAATACAAAGTGGGGTGTAGATTACAGTAACAATGACTATGTGGCAGATGGAAACAGAGAGCTGGTAACAAGAGGAGACTGGGGTGCAGACTATTACGGTCATAAGACCGAAGGTGCATTTATCAAGTACTTTTTTAACAGCTCATCAGGTGGTTGGGAGGCAACAACAAAGGATGGTACAAAGCACTATTACGGTACAACTGCATTATCCAGACAGGATGATCCGTCTGATGCTACCCATGTATTCAAATGGATGATAGACAGAGTAGAGGACACCAACGGCAACTACATAACCTACACCTACACTAAAGATCAGGGAGAGATATATCTTGATAGGATAGACTACACCGGCGGCAGCAACTTGAGTCCAACGAACTACATAAAGTTCTATTATGATGATTCAAGGACGGATGCATACGCAAAATACATTCCACACTTTTCAGTTACCACTGCAACACGTTTGATCACGATAGAAGTTGTTTCCAATAACAGCACGGTCAGAGTGTATAAGTTAGAATATGATGCTGATCCACAAACTCCGGGATCACAGTACAGTGGCAGTACTGGCAGGAGTACCCTTTACAGTGTACAGCAATACGGAAGTGACGCGTCTCTCGATACTTCAGGTAATATTACCGGAGGGACGAAACTGCCAAAGACGGTACTTAATTGGAGTAATTTGGATAATAGCTTCACTGTTCCAAGTTATAATTCACCGGCACTACCAGTACTGTTTGACGGTGTTTATTATTCATATCATACCGTTCCGTATTTACAGACAGGAGATTTCAATGGAGATGGAAAACTGGATCTCATGTGGATCCCCAAAAACGGTGATGGACGATGGTTAATTGCCTATTCAACAGGAACCGGGTTTTCTGTTCCTGATTATAACAATCCGGCATTACCTGCTTCAATAGATGGATATCATTCATTTCATAGTGACGGCAACTACATGAAGATAGCGGATTTCAATGGGGACGGAAAGACAGACTATATGTGGATTCCTCTTAATAGTGATGGTCGATGGTTAATTGCATACTCTACCGGCAATGGCTTTACCGTCCCCAGTTATAATTCACCGGCACTACCTGCACTGTTTGACGGTGTTTATTATTCATTCAATGCAGCACCGTATATACAAACAGGGGATTTCAATGGAGATGGAAAGAGTGACCTTATGTGGATTCCCTAAAACAGTGACGGGCGTTGGCTAATTGCCTATTCTACAGGAACCGGGTTTTCTGTTCCTGATTATAACAATCCGGCATTACCTGCTTTAATAGATGGATATCACTCATTTCATCGTGACGGCAACTACATGAAGATAGCTGATTTCAATGGAGACGGAAAGACAGACTATATGTGGATTCCTCTTAATAGTGATGGTCGATGGTTAATTGCATACTCTACCGGCAATGGCTTTACCGTTCCCAGTTATAACTCACCGGCACTACCAGCACTGTTTGACGGTGTTTATTATTCATACAATGCAGCGCCGTATCTACAAGCAGGGGATTTCAATGGAGATGGAAAGAATGATCTCATGTGGATTCCCCAAAACAGTGACGGGCGTTGGTTGACCGCGTATTTTGCAACTCAACCTACAGACCTCTTAACATCCGTAGACAACGGCATCGGCAGTACAACCTCCATCACCTACGAACCATCCTCCACGTACGACAACAATGTACTCCCCTACATCGTCCAGACCGTCTCATCAATATCTGTCAATGATGGTATCGGAAATACGTCTACTACAAACTATACCTACTCAGATGGACACCATGACATTGCCGATAGAGAATTCAGAGGTTTTGAATATGTAAAGAGTACAGACCCTGCGGGTACAACCTCAGAAACATGGTTCAAGCAGGATGATATATTTAAGGGACTTCCCTATAAAACTGAAATAAAAGATTCTTCTGACAATCTCTATTCCAGAACTGAAAAAACTTACGGTTCGACATCACCATTCACAGGCGTGGACTTTCCCTATCTGAGCCAGAGTGATGATTATGTGTTTGACGGCGACAACAACGAAAACACAGCCAGAATAACAACGACTACTTTTGACTACGATGCCTACGGTAACATAACGGAGAAGCACCTTGATAAAGACTCGATAACGGGAGGTGAAAGGGTTGAGTATACGGATTATAACTATGACACCGCAAACTGGATTGTATCACTCCCGAATCACACCTACGTCAATAACGATATCGTTACAACGGTATCAGAGGCGTGGTTTACCTATGATACAAGCGGCAACCTCCTTACGGATACCAGATGGAACGACAACGGTACAAACCCTGTCATAACATACACGTACAATAGTTATGGGAATCAGACATCCATTACCGACCCGATGAGTAATCTTTCTTCCATTACCTATGACTCTACATACACCTATCCCTATCAGGCAACAAACCCACTCAGCCATACAGCTACCACCGTCTATGACCCTAAGTACGGAAAAGTGATATCCGAGACAGAGCCCAACGGAAATACAACCACGTACGCATACGATATCTTCGGAAGAAGAACTAAGGTAATCGGCCCGCTGGACTCAACATCCACCTATGGGACGGTATCATATGAGTATCAGGATTGCGGCACGGCTAATCTTCGGATAGTTACCAACAGTACGGAAGAGAGCGGCACGTCAAACTACCTCAAGTCTGAGGTGTGCCTTGATGGACTGGAAAGGACAGTAAAGAGATGGAAAGAGGGCCCGGACGGCAAAACAATCGTACAGGATATTAAATATGATACATCTGGACACGTATACATGGAAAGCCTCCCTTACTTTGAAGGCATAGGCAGCCCTAAATGGAAGACATACACTTACGACCCTGTGGGCAGAGTAATTCAGACAACAAACCCAGACGGTACAATCACGACTACCGCCTACAACAAAGGCACAACATCATTTACCGATGCCAACGGCCACAAGAAGGTGGAAGTGAAGGACGTCTACGGCAGGCTTACAAAGGTAGAAGAGTACACAGGCACCACCGGTGCTCATGCCCTTTACGCGACAACTACCTATGAGTACAACGCACTGGGCAATCTTATTAAATTAACAGATACCGAGAGTAATCAGACTACCATGACGTATGACACCCTTGGCAGGAAGTTGACCATGAACGACCTTGACATGGGAAGCTGGTCATACAGCCACGATAACAACGGCAACCTTTTATCACAGACAGACGCAAAAAACCAGACGATTAACTTCACATACGACGCGCTCAACAGGACCACAAGGAAAATCTATCCTGTGGGTTCGGACACAATCTACACCTATGATGAGACATTTTCAACAAACTCTACAGGACGGCTTACCACTCTGACAGATTCAACAGGCAGTACCAAATACTACTACGACGAACTGGGCAGAACAGTAAAGACAATAAAGACAGTTGACTCAACCAGCTACACGACAGAGACTATATACGATGCCCTTGGCAGGACAAAGAGCGTTACCTACCCTGACACGAAGAGAGTAAACTACACATACGATACAGGCGGCAACCTTTTGACAGTAACGGATGATGTTGGCAGTGGCAGCACCACATACGCCAGCTATACCGGCTACAACGCCCTGGGACAGATTGAAGGAGTAACATACGGAAACGGAGTGGACACTGCATATACCTACAATCCAAACAACAGTCTCCTCTCCACAATTGATACAGATACATCAACAGGAACTGCCCTCATAGACCGTTCCTACACATTTGACAACATAGGCAGCATTTTAAACATAACCGACAACATTGATGGTACAAACACACAGACCTTTACCTATGACGCACTCGACAGGCTTATAACCGCAAATAGTGGTAACTATGGGTCACTGACATACGCGTACGATACCATAGGCAACTTCACCTCAAAGAGAGGGATCACCTATACCTACGGCACCAGACCACACGCAGTGACGGCAACAAGTAATGGCAAGACATACACTTATGACACTAACGGCAACATGACGGCTGATACTAACAGGACGATAACATACAACTACGACAACAAACCCTCCTCTGTAACTAAGGCTGGTCAGACAGCACTCTTCTACTATGACGGGTCGGGATCAAGGGTAAAGAAACTGACGGGCAGTTCTACTACCATCTACATCGGCAAGCTCTACGAAGATACAGGAGGAAACATTACCAGATACATATTTGCCGGCGGTACAAGGATAGCGTCAAAGACTCCCATCGATACCTATTACTACCATCAGGACCATCTTGGAAGCAGCAGTGTTATAACAAACTCAAGTGGAGTCAAGGTGGAAGAGATACGTTACTATCCATTCGGCGAGACATTTTCAGACAGCAGCCCGTCCGTAACAAAACACAAATACACTTCCCAGGAGCTTGACATCGAGACGGGTCTTTACTATTATAACGCGAGATACTACGACCCGGAACTGGGAAGGTTTATCTCGGCAGACACAATAGTACCTGACCCGACAACCCCCCAGTCGCTCAACAGGTACAGCTATGTCAAAAATAACCCACTCAAATATACTGACCCAAGTGGGCATTGGCCTAAGTTCTTAAAACGATTGTGGAGAGGAACAAAGAAGTTTTTCAAGAGTCAAGCTAAAAGTATGCTCAAGTCATGGACAGAGCCGTTTAGTAATCCTGGAAAATCTGTTATTCAGGCAGCAAGCTATTTCCTCCCTGATCCAATACGACACCTTACTCAAAGGTTTGAAGGTACTAAATTCTATGACATAATAAATAAGTCAGTAAATTCCCTATCAGAGGCAGGGAAAAATTATGGGACTTTTTCCACTAAAAGTAATGTAAAAAGTGGTAGTGGGTATTCGAGAGGGAGCCGTGCTGATCCTCCAACTCCCTTTACCAATAAAGATGGGAGTCAACATGTTCCCCTCTATAGTCTTGGAAATCATGGTTTAGTTGATAGTAACCCGTACCTGACAGACAAGTATAATAGTGAAGACGCTGTTTGGAAACTCATGAATAAATTAAACTGGACTGGTGGTAAAAAGGAGAGGGGAGATGGTTCACCATCGGATGTAAACATTACATTAATAAATGGCGGGCTTACTGTATTAGGAGGAGGTGCTGCATTGGTTAAATATGGTCCATTACCTATAAAGCCAGTTGGAGTTGTTATGATAGGTATTGGGATCTATGTAATATTAGGTGCAGCAGATATAATCCCTCTAAATCCATGGGACATAAGGTGGGGATTTATTAAGGAAATTAGGGATTTTATACCAAAATAGGGTGTTCCAGAAAGAATGTGCGATCTAATTAAAAATTGACATTAGAGTAATTACTAGTCCCGTTTTGTAATTTGTAGCTGATAAGGAATGAATATGAAAGCGTATAGTAAAAATAGAATTAAGAGGAACTATCAAATAAAATTAATTTGTATCAATTCTCTTGTTATTAGCTTTATCATTTTTGTAACGTTACAAGCAGAACTAAATGTTTCAAGAATAATAATCTTTGCTTGTTTCGCACTATTACCTCTTAACATGCTATTAACTTTTTCGTATTTTAAAGAGGTTCGACCATTGGAGTCAAAAAGAACTTTTGAAGATATGAACAAAATTGATCGTAAAAAATATATGATGGTTAATGTATTGTGTATAGCAGGTTTTGTGTTAGGTGGTTTTTTGCTGTTTTTAAAAGGGATGGGGTGGATTGGCGTTGGAATACTGAATATAAATCTTTTTGCCTTCCTTTATTATTGCAATAAATTACTAAAAAAACCGGGAGAAGATATTCCAAGGGATTGAAAAACGGTGAGGGGTCAACGTGAGAAGGATCGCGAAAGATATAATTATGGACTTATTCCAAAACAACAGGATTAGCTCTGTGAAAATAAGCATTTTTTGAGAACAGTATTTTAATTAAGATCATAAACGAAGACTTTATCGGTAATATATGAAACCTAAAACAATTAGGAATAACTAGGGTCACACCTTGATTTGTGATTAGAATAATAGGGTACTATCAGAAAACGACTCTGCCCAAGCCCACCACTAAAAATAAAAAAGTAAAAATATTACACGCAAAAGAGATAGAGAACCTCCACAAAACTTATAACACCCGAATCAGAGCGGGTGGGTTTTCACGGGGTGGGGGATGATTTGAGAGCGTAAGCGAACAGCCATTTTCTTTTCATCAGAAGCCGGGGTAACATCTCGTCACTTGAAACGGTATGAAGGGATAAGTGATTCTGCAGTTAATAAGGTAGTAAGCTGTTTTTGTACCCTTCTTTTAAAAGACAAAAAACTAAATGCTAAAATAAATAAGATCATGTCAAGTGGCGAGATGTGACTCCTATTGGTCTCTCGCTAGAACACCCAGTCGGCACAGATAGATTAGGCAAGAAAGATGTAATTTGAGGCAGATAGTGTAGGATTCTTTTGTTCATTCTTATAATATTTTTTACACGGTTACTATATCACAATGTTATCTTTGCAATTTTAAGATTATTATCTACATTCAGAATTACATTGAGAAGTGATAACCGCAACGGTTTTAATACCTCTGCTTCGTTGTTAGTTTCTTCTGTAACATAACGCTTGTAAGTAGAGACAATTTCTTTCATGGCGGCAGAATTTGTTTTGGAAAGATCCGCATAAAGCATTATGGTAGCGGTTTTCTGATGAGCAGTGAAATTACGGGAAAATCCTTTATCCAGATATTGACCAATTGGCTGTACTGTTGATATGAGAAACGGTCCGGGACCAGCAGTGAATCGCTGCCGAAGTTCAGTATCTTCAATTCCCCTGCGCAATGCTGTCAAGAGGTACGTTGAAAGGATGGAATCGTAAATCTCCCTGGCATAATATTGTGCCTTTGGTTTCAGGCCGGTAGCCTTAAAGTAAATCTGAGCAGGTAGGTAGAAAACATGAGACAATCCCTTCTCCACCTGGTTCCCACCTGCATCCCCACCATAATCAGCAGAGCCTATTACTGCATCCAGGAGACTAAAAAAACGCTCACGTGTATCCGGGTCAAGAGCATCAAGGTTGTTTACTCCCTGCCCAGAGAGTACATATGTGTACAATCCATAACCGGTATCTTCTTTGTCCTCTTTCGTTATCTCATCCCATGAATAGAATTCAGGAATATCCGCAACAGGTTCCTCTCCGGTTCTACACCCAGCAAGGAGAACCACTAACAGAAGAGCAGAAAGATATTTAAGTTGGTTGTTTATTATATTTTCCATTCTTTTCTATCCTGCATGTTGCGATGGAGGGTATAAACCGAATCAATCAAAAACAGATTCCAGCTCTTTTACAATGTATTGTGGCTTTTTGTTATTCATGACTTTTATCGCGTTTTCTGCAATCAGGGTATATCTCCTGACCAGGGCTTCTTTCGTATCGCCAGCGATATGAGGGGTAAGGAAGAGATTGGGAAGTTTTCTTAACTCACTGTTTTCCGGCAGAGGTTCAGTCTCATATACATCCAGTGCTGCCTTTTTAATAATGTTGTTTTTAAGTGATTCTATTAAATCATTTTCATTGATTATTGCTCCTCTAGACGTATTTATCAACCATCCGAGTCCAGCACCCCCTATCTTTATTAACTCCTTTTTTCCAATAAATCTTTCCGTCTTGCAACTGCCATGCTTTATTAAAGGGAGGAGAACAGAAACAATATCAGAGTTTTCCAATAGATAATCAAAGTCAACAATATCTACAAAATCAAGTCCTTCATTGCCTCTTTCCCTATTGCCTCTAAATGCTAATATCTTCATTCCAAATCCATGAGCAATCCTTGCATGTATCTTACCAATATTACCATATCCAATCAGGCCAAGTGTTTTTCCGGCAAGTTCAATACCAACCCCCCTGTTCCACTTGCCACCCTTCATTTCCTCTCCGTAATCCCTGTCATTCCGGGCAAGTGCTAATATAAGATACATTGCATGTTCGGCTACAGACTGTGCCGTAATACCGGGCATATTGCATACAGGAATCTTTCTCTCTCCGGCTGCCTCAAGATCTATCGTATCGTATCCTGTCCCGTATTGAAATAATCTTACTTTCTCTGCACTCATGATCATTTCCCTGGTAATCATCGCTTTGTCCGGATACACAACATCAGCATCAACTATCTCTTTAGCTATAGTGTCTGCATCGTGTTGATCTCGAACCAGAACAATGTTCTCCTCATAGCCTTTATTACTGATGACGGATTTTATGGTCTTGACCATTAACCCGTCATCATCTGAACATAACAATATCTTTATTTTTTTAGACATCTCTGTATTGAATAGAATTTAATTCTGTTTACCGTCAATAATATCAAATAAAGAATAAATACTGCTACGGATTTATTTTACACACCCACATTTTCCCGTCTGATTAATTCTTTTGTTCAGTACGGTCATGTGTCGGCACGACAAGGACAGGACAAGTAGAACGATGCAACACACCCTCACTGACACTGCCGACCATCAAATGGTACACAGCGCCATGTCCATGCGAACCGACAACAATCAAGTCAGTTTTTAACTTACTCGCTTCGTCAAGAATTACTTCAACGGCAGCTCCTTGAACAAGAATAGGCTCAACATCTATTCCCGAACTCTTCAGTTTATCCACCTCACCTTGTAACTCCTCACGTTTTTCTTTAAAATCCTCAGCAACATGGTCCAATACAGATTGCGGACGACCCGGTCCGAATCCGACAAAACCAAGGTCTGGTTTTTCAGCATAGAGCAGCCATACTTTAGCAGACAAATCCAAAGACAGAGTTTTAACATACTGCAAAACTTTTTGAGAAGCGCCGGATAAATCGACTGCAACTAAAATGTTCATATCCTCTCTCCTATTATGTAATACAAACGCAAATACTTATAAACCTTCCGGACAATGCTACAATTATAATAACTTTAGAAAAAACTGACTACTGCTTAATGCAGAAGCATTAATAACGCTTATATATTACAATCCTGTAAAAATAAACTTAAATTTAGACAATTTATTCGTATCGCATTAAACATATTCTCAATTCAAGTTCTAACGTTTGGAACAACGAATTTTTTTTGAGTCCGATGAATGTGTTTGTCAGGACAACACTAATCAAATATTCCGGGATGTCGCATTGTACCTGACATCCAGCATCATTGTAAACAATCGTTATGAATAAAACTGGCACACAATATTTTTCTGAGTGTATAAATACCAACTTTACCGTAAATCTTACGATTTATCATATTTTCTTTCGTTAGCCAAACCAAATACTCTCTTCACACTCTGTTCATAAATATGTTTTCCTGTGATTGTAAAAAGGCAAATCCTTTGCTATTTGCTCTATAACTCCTATCTCTTCTATTATTGTTGTTGTTATACAGTACTCTTACCATTATCAAAGTTAAAAAATTAACCCCAATATCACCAAGCGATAACATCACAAATTTTTCAACTGCCATTTTTCATTATCCTTCTACCATATAACCGGTAAAATTTTTCCATAAAAAGATATTTTGTAAAATAGCAAAATAGTTTAGTTATGGATACAATAGGGCTCACAATAAAAGTCTGCATTGTTAAGCACTATAGGTAAAGTTAAGAGGCTGTTTAAAATGGAATTTGTAATAGATGTTATAAATAATCTGGTTTATATTTCTCAGGAGTGCTTTTGGCTTAAGGAAACCTTAGTAATATTACAATCATTTATTATTTTTGCATTAGCATGGTGGCTTACCACGTTAAAAGATAAATACATATTACTTCTCCTTCTGTCAGCCTTTATCGGAAGTACTTGTAGTATCATTAGCGATTTGGGGTTTTGTAATGATAATGACGTATTCAAGCATATTGCCCCTGCGTCTTTATATCTGATAGCGACTAATGATAAAGGGCGAAGAAATGATATGCTATTGTTCGCGTTTCTTTTGCCGTTCTATCTTATTTCTTATGAACCCAACAGTATATTGATAGCAGCGTCATCGATACTATCGCATTGTTTAATTTATTCATTCATTGTTATTGCAGGCCAAAGTATAGGTAAGTCTGTCTTTATCAGTATTATAATTGGATTACTATACAATTATATAGACAAGAGTGCTCCCCCCGGCACTAATGATATGCTTACAAATCCTGTATTGATTACGTTGTATACAAAGGGTATAGATTATTATAGGGGAAGCGATAAACATACACTCTTCTTAAAGTATTTCTGGATTGTACTTTTATGCTTTGCGTATTTTGGGAATTGGATGTTTTACTTTGTAAGAGATTATTATGATATATTTTTCTTTTAAAAACGAATCCCCCCCTTTGTACAATGCGGAATCTTATTGTGAAATGCAAAAAACAAAAACAGTTGAAATAATAGTGGAATTTATCTCCTGGAACTAATCTCAAAAGTGACAAGATTATGAGTAAGAGGAACCTTTAATTAGGCCTTCGGCAACTTTGTATAAAGTGCCTAAAGTGCAAAGTGAACTAAAGTGAGCTAAAGTTAATGTTTGTGCCTTTGGCACGATTAGTTTTATAAAATAATACGCGCTGAAGCGCCTCCGAAACTTTAGGCACTTCAAACTTTAGTTCACTTTAGGCACTTTCACATAAACTTTGAAATTCCTGTACCTCTAGATAAATCATTTAAAAAAACGAAACTAGTATCTACTCCTTCGTAATTCCGAACGCCCTGCCATTGAGAGGCTTCGCTTTTCCGGTTTCGTAAACATACCATCTATATTTGGACTCTTTTTTCTGGCGGATTAACAATGTCCGTTCCACTTCAAAGCCATCATCCTTTGGATACACTTTCCAACCCAGATCTTCTACTGATGAAATTGCGGCCTTTTTAGTAAGATATTCGTCTATCGTGCCCCACCTTGAACATTGCAGTTTTTTTACAATCTCCTCCGCCTGCTCCCCTTTATTCAATTCGGCAGGTTTTGCAAAACCGGTAAATCCCCAAGTACCATCATTATAGAGAATTATACTTCTGCTATTTTCTGTTGTATCAGTAAATTCCCAGGTCCCATCATCGTGGAGGATTACACCTCTGCCATCTTCTGTTGCAGCGGAGATATCATTTGCAGATGAAACAGTTGCTGAGATGATTGTTATGAAAAAGATGTTAAGTACGATAACTGATATATATTTGCTCACTCTTTTCTCCTGGATAGTTAAAACCGCTTGTCGCTAGCTCCTAACACTGGAGCTCAGCGGCCCAAAAGCGGCGCTTTTAGGTTAGCTGTAGCGACTTGTTATATTTTCATTTGTCATCCACTACAGGAACAAGAAAAGCACTTACATAAAGATCTCCATCGCTTCTAAGCGAATGCATAATTCCAGCAGGAGCAATAAATGCTTTTCCAACATTTAACTCTACTTCTCCATCTTCTAAAACTCCAAAGCCGGAGCCTTTTATACAATAAAATATTTCATCCTGTTCCGCGTGTTTATGCAGAGGAACTTTTCTATCTGAAGGGATATGATATACATTTATCACAATTGATTCATTAATTGAATTTAAATCCATGCTTTCACTCCTTATTATATAATTTATTTAATTACTTTTAATATAACGAGGCTGTTAACCGGCGCGAACACTGATCAAACCTCACACTGCCAACTCACCGCCCGGCGTGAGCGTCCGCGTTGAACATTTTGTGTGTGCCCGGCATGGGCATGGTCTTATGAGGTGAAAGTCCTCTGTACATATTCCGGTAAGGAGTCATTTGGTGACTATAACAAAAAGTACTATCCGAAGGCAAGGGCTAAAGGGTGACCTGAGGTCTGAAGGAAGCCGGAGTGAAAACCTGCGAGTTGACGGACAGAAATCGCATATAAGGCCGAACCCCTGGGCGAGGGAGCACAACATTCCGAAGCCCATCCGGAGAACATGGGGGATGGTAAATGCGGCAATTGTGCAGGGAAAGATTATGCAATTACCCGGGGAGATCTGCCAGCCTAAGCTCCTTAATGGGAGTGGTGGAATAGGGGTCTACGACGGTCTTTATTAAAATGGCAGAAGTCAGCAGAAGACGAGAACCTGGAGCAGTTTCCGGGGAAAGGTCTGAAGGCAGTGTGATAAGGGGGTACTCGTGAGCTCCAGTTGGCAAGAAACCCCGAACGGGGAAGTTGGGACTGGGCGCGTTGCAGAACATCCCCTTATCGATCTTGCATCGGTGGAGCACGCCGTCTTAACGGCGAGAGTGGCCGAAGCGTGGAAGAATTACATTCGTAAGTTATGGTGCAAGATTCAACATCCGGCTACGGCCCGATAGACACTTGATATGAAATCGACTTGCCCGAGGAAATATCTCTGTGATAAGCAGGCTAGGCGCCAAATACGGACCCGTATGTTTGGTGCTGTGGGAGGGAGCCGCTAGAGCGGCTTCCTATCCCGATTATACGGCAATATTTGTTGAGAGTTTTTCCAAGCCATTTCAGGTGCTTGTTTGCCAAACATGGTCTGCTTAGTTTCCTTAAACCTAAGCAGACTAATTACAAACCAGGCATTACCTTCTCCAGTTGGTTTTTAAATTGTAACTTTAAATCATCAATATTTTTGTAGATTGTTCTAAAATGCCCCAAGTCTTTTAGTTTTTTCCTGAAATCCAATAGGCTTTGAATTTCATCGGTTATTTCCTCTGCATCTATGGGAGCATTTTTAAAATAGGTATACACCAGCGGTTTCCCTGTTTTCTTAAATTGGCCAAAGGCTGCTTCAAATTCTTCCAGGGTGTACTTACCCACTTTAGTAAAGAACAAGCTTACAAAAATATCGGAGTTTTTAACGACAGTATTGTACTCATCTTGTAGCCGGGTCTTTGACATCGCATCAATGAAATTCTCCCAAAGTTCCAGTTCTATGAAAACACCTCTTTTGTAAAGTTGCTGATTCTCACGGTGAATGAAAATCTCAAATTGTTCTCTTTCCTCTTTAAGCTCTTTGGAAGAAGCCAGAAATATTTTAATATTTTTTTGAGTACCCTCACGATCAATGGGTGTAGAATATCCATTCAGAATATCGGTTACACGAAGGTCCTCATCCAGCTCAACGTGGTAATAAGGTTTATTTTTATCTTCCAGCTTAGCTAACAATAAATAGTCTAGCCAATTTTTTTTATATAATACCTCCTGCTTGACCTGCATCTGCGGAAACGGTTTATGCAATTTGCGGAAGGTTTCCCGGATTGCGTAGAGATAGCTACGACCCTCGCCTTTGTTTCCCATTACTTCAATATGGATGTAGTTCTTGCGATAACTCTGGTAAACTTTTGCCCGGCAAGACCCATTTGAAATAAACACACCACTTCGCCATCGTTTCTCATCCTGAATGTCCTGGTGCATTTCGACAATAAACCGTGCCATAAAGACATCTGGTGGAAAATCGTCATAGTTGTAGCGAAAATGCATGGATTCATCACCATCCCATTCAAAATCGGGCTCTATGTCATCAAAAAGATCCGGAATGAAATAAATGTCCCGTTGGTCTTTTGCCGCATAACAGAGATTGAATTTTTCCATCAGTTCCAAAAGATAATTGTGTCTTCCCTTTGGGAATTTCTTCTTTGGAAGGATTCGTTCCAGATCTTTAACATGCAATCGACCCTTGGCTTCATCTTTAACTTTGGAGTCATTAACGATGGCATAGACACCATCCATAATCCATTGCGGGTTGATAACATTGGTATCGATCAGGCGTGGGTCATCCACAAAGCTAACCACCGCACCAATCATACTGAGAAGTTTAAGGTTGCTTTTACGCTCTTCTCCAGGGAGATCTTTGATAAATTCAAGATTTTCGTATTCCTGATAAGTGATGAAATCAGTGCCTTCTGCTTCCAACCTTTCCAATTCTTCTTTAACCGTAAACCATTCCGGCTGACGTTGTTCGAAGACACCCGGCATCATATTCTTATCACTGACAGTTGCAGTTATCTTCTTTTTTAAAAGCTCAAGTGTATCAGCGGCTTTACCTTCCTTAGAATCCTTGATACAGGTCCGGACAAAGCCAATGATATTCGGGTAATCCCGCTCAAGACTTTTTTGATCGAGATCGTGTGGATCGAGGTCTATTTTATTGATGACCACCAAAACAGGCGCTTTATTCCCCAACTGGTTGGCAAGTTTAAGCCAGTGATTAAGTTCATTTCGTTCTCTGCGCGCAAGGGTAACCAAGACATACAAAGTACGTTCCGAGAAAAAAAACTGGTGTGTGCTGCGCATAAACTCCTGCCCACCAAGGTCCCATATATTAAGGCGGATATCTTTGGTCTTATAGGGGATTGTGATCTGACTCCGCTCTATGCCATGCGTGGTTTTTATTTTTCTTTTAATTTCACCTTTTCGAAGTAACTCGATCAAATGGGTTTTGCCATAATTACTTTCTCCAATAAAAATGACTTTGGCTTCATGTATGGGTTGTAATGTTCCAGCTTTTTGCGCCCTTTGCCATTTAAGTATTTCCTGGATTTGTTCTTTTGGGAGAAGCTTATATACTTCAGCGCCTACCTTAAATTGATTGTCCTCTAAATTAAGACATTTTAAATTAGTCAACTTTCCGATAGATTCTGGGATTGTGATCAGTTGATTGTTATGTAAATAAAGATCAGTTAACTTAGTCAGCGTTCCGATAGATTCTGGGATTGTGATCAGTTGATTGTTATGTAAATAAAGACTAGTTAAATTAGCCAGCTTTTTTAGGATAAATTTTGGAACTGTGGTCAGTTGATTTCTACTTAAACTTAGCGTAGTTAAATTAGTCAGCTTTCCGATGGCTTCTGGGAATGTGTTCAGTTGATTCTCCTCGAAACCAAGCGTAGTTAATTTGCTCAACTTTCCGATAGTTTCTGGGATGATGGTCAATTGATTACTCCCTAAATTAAGCCAAGTTAACTCAGTCAGCTCAAGTATCTTTGGGGGGAATTGAGTTAATCCACAACCAGATAAATCCAATTTAGTAGAATTATTTTTTTTTGCTTCTTTAATTCTTTTTAAAACTTTATCAGGTGTTTTACTCCTCATTATTCTAGTTATATAAGCGTATAATTATAAATCTTATGACGTACAATTCAGGCACAGCAGTCGAGCATCAACTTCAAATTAACAAGCTATTCTATAGTTTCTGTATAGTATCGGATTTTATTAAATATCTGACCTGTTGCAAGGGTATTCTTAATAGTCATTTAACCATGTATCCCCATGTAATGTTATACGGTCTATCCTACGGTATCGTTTAACATTGTCTTGTTTGTCACTCTTTTATACTTCATCACCAAGAAGAGGTTTACGATCAGGTACTTTATCCAATATCTTTTTCAAATCTTTTTTCCTGGCTCTTCCAGCTCTCTCTTTTAAATAATCTTCTGTCAATAATGCCGATATTTTCTCTGAAACTGCTGATGATATAAACTGGTTAATCGATACTCCTTCTTTTTTTGCAACTTCCTTAATATGTCTATGTATAGAATCGGGTAATCTTAAGCTTAAGGCACTCATTTCAGTTCCTCCAATAACATCTTCGGAGTTATTACTCTCACTCCAAATTTATTTGAACCACTAAAATCTTTAATGTTGTAAGTTACTATTGTCTTTGTTTCGGATGCAACTGCTAATTCTAAAATATGATCGTCCTTTGGATCCGACAGATAAGGTCTCCACAAAAAATATATCTTATAATGGTTACTTAATTTGCATAGATTATCGAGAATTTGATCAATTTCTCTAACCGACAATTTTAAAATAAATTCATTTCTCTTTAATACCTCTTCATATTCAAAAAGTAAAGCGGTGGAGAGTCCTATCTTTATTTTTTCTTTTTCAATTAACCTGAGGACTTTATAGGAAGCCCCACTTGATGAATATAACCCAGCATATAATACGTTTGTATCAAGAATTATATTAACATTTTTCACAGCAGATGATACTATATGTGGTATCACAAATCAACTGTTTAATTTAATCCTGCTTTTTGGGTAATCTGTCTGACATTGCCATCCTGAGGGCTGGTGGTGTAATCAAAGTAGTAATGATTACCATGATTATTAATGCTGAAAAGACAACGTCATTGATAATGCCCAGGATTTTCCCTATACCGGCAAATATCAGCCCGACAGCAAAGGCGCCTGCTATGGTTGCCAGGTCAATAAGATTCACTACGAATAGATCTAAAGACCTCCACTGCATTTTATTCAACATAAATTTGAAATTCAGAATTAAACAAGATATAATACAACCATATAATAAATGTACTTCAGGCAGATTTCATTCATCTAAATGTCATTCTGAAGGAGGAACGACTGAGGAATGTCTTCACGGAAATCTCATTAACCTTACGAAACATTATTGGCTTACTAGCGAGAGATTCTTCGCTTCTCTTCGTTTCGCTCAGAATGACAAAAATATATCTTCTTGTAATATAAACAACGTAAAATGGTATACAAAAAAGGTTTTGATCTCATAAAGGCATATCCAACTGAGTTTTCTGAAGAAGTTGTATCGGTAAGGTATAGTGGCCAGACAGAAAATTTCAGTTTCTCCTTCCCTGAAAAAAAAGTTGAGCACATTATCATAAATTTATGTCCCACCGAACCGTGGGCACTACCTCACTGGGCCATCCTCAAAGGCAATACAATAAATTTTTTACACAAACTGGAGAAAGTCAGATCAGAATACTTTCCTGACTCACCGTGTCGCATTGTTGTTGACCGCTGTGAAGATGAACTTATTAATGACTTAATACGGTATGGGAAAAAGAAAGAGTGGCTGCATACGTTTAGCATGAAACCCGTATATCCTTATGACGCACCCGTATTGATTATAAAGAATGTTCTCGGATTGGAGACAACCTTTGGTGAAAATCCGATTGACCATGGAATTCTTTTATTAGAACCCCAAACTATCACCGGTATTTATGAACACTATATGCTAAAGAGAGAGACCGGAGTACGTCTTATACCGATCTCCGGAACAGGCTTACATGAAAACAGGATACTCAAGATAAAACCCGGTACTCCTGTTGAAACTGTTTTAAAAAAATATATCAGAACCGATATCAAATATCGTGTCTTCTTTGACGGACTACTGAACGGTACCGAGGTTGAAGATTTATCTCAAACGGTTAACTGGTCAGTAAAGAATATTGTAGTGATGGAGGAGAGGGACTATAAGACTCCTTTTCCTTACATGAAAACGAAAGAATTGGGTTCAACGACAAGTCTTATGGGAGAATTGAGACGTTGTGTATACTGCAATTATTGTGATGATATTTGCCCGGTAAACCTTGAACCGGCCCTTTACTGGCACTGTTATTCACGTGGCGAAAAGCAAAAGGCACGTCACTACGCATTGGACAAATGTATAGAATGTGGGCTCTGTAGTTATATATGTCCTTCAAAGTTGGAACTGCTTCAGGTTATTAGAGAATGTAAATCTGGAAGTTAAACCTATGGTAAATACTATTCCCCACGAAAATCAAGAAATATCACGAAAGTATTTTTTTGTGTCCTTTCGTGCCCGCCCGGACAGGCCGTTCGGACGGGTGTTTCGTGGGCTTTTTGAAATCCCATTACATCAAGTTACCCTTCCGGGTAAATAAAAAAATGAAAATCTTTAAAAGTATTGAAATAATTTTAGATAATAACCTGAACAAGGCAGAACAATTTGTTCAATCACGCCCAAAGGTGAATTTTCTTTTTGGTGCGCTGTTCGAAGCGTGTGACGGCTTAATCAGGAGCACAAAAGACACGGCGAAAACCCCGCCGTACATTCGAAGCAATATGGATGTTAAACAATACATGGGAGGTGTTCTTGTTGCGCTGTTTTTTGGATGGGTTGTCCCCGCAATATACTTTTATGGATTTTTATGTGTTGTACCCAAACTTATTGTATCATTCGCAATCGGTGTGTTTGTAGTTGACGTAATATGGGTAGTACTGGCCAGAGAAGAACGAATAAATGAAGGTGGATTTGTAACTTGCCTGTTTATCCCCGCGTTATTACCGCCACAGGCGCCTCTCTGGCTGATTGGAGTAGGAGCAGCAATAAGTATACTGTTCAGAAATATACTCGGTGGGGTTGGTCATAATCTTGTTAACCCCGCCCTGCTTGGCCGCCTGTTATTGACAATATGCTTTCCCGCCATAGTGGTCACCGGATGGCAGGAACCGTTCACAGAGATACCAACCGTCCAGTCATTTATCCATGGCGTTGACGCGGTAACACGCGCAACACCCCTGATAGTGTATAAGGAGATTGGTGAGACCGCATCGTATTTCTCTCTTCTGTTCGGTTCAAATACCGGTTCCCTGGGAGAAACATGCAGGATCGCCATCATTATAATGGGGGTATGGTTATGTTTCAAAAGGATCGCAAACTGGAGAATCCCTGTTGCATACTTAGGAAGTGTATTTATCTTTTCAGCAGTTTTATCTTTATTAGTCGGAAATACCGTAGCGCCTCCTATATTTCAACTCCTGAGCGGAGGTCTTATCTTTGCTGCTTTTTTTATGGCAACCGACCCGGTCACGACAACATACAGTCAAATCGGCAAATGGATTTTTGGTATCGGTTGCGGCCTTATCACTGTTGTAATCAGGAGTTTTACCCCAATACCTGAAGGCATAATGTATGCAATACTACTCATGAACCTCATAGGTATTCCAATTCAATCACTGATACTGAAGATAAAATATAGATAATTATGAAAGTGTAAAGTGCCTACCCGCCTGACCAATCAGTTCGGGCAGGAAATTTGCCCGCCCGGCAAGCCGTTCGGACGGGAAGTGAGCTAAAGTTGTAGAAAACAAAACTTATATTTATTTAGTTAGTTTCCTGCGGATGGATCTAGCTTACTTACCTGTCATTCTGAAGGAGGAACGACTGAAGAATCTTTTCTGTGGAAACCTCATTAAATCCACAAAACATTATTGGCTTACCAATAAGAGATTCTTCGCTTCGCTCAGAATGACAAATATGTATCTTTGTAAACAGTGGGCAGTCAAAATTGTAAATTCTTTTGTATATACTTAAAGCTTAGTTTAGCTTTGACAGGTTAGAAAAAATGAACGAGTTTAAAATAATACTCATAAGAGTTTTTTCGATCACTCTTATTACGGCTATACCATGTACTATATTGTTGACCCTTTATTTTGCGACTTCAGCAAGGATTGCTGAGTATCATGAAATAAAGATTAAAAGATCTGTCCTTGACATATTTAATATTCCCTATCGCACGGAAGAGAAGCAATTCCTTGGCTTTAGACAGATGAAGGTTGATAAAGAGGACGTACGAACCGTTTTCAATAACAACATTACCAGAAAGAATACATCAGACATTTCTCATCCAAAACTATCAGCTGATCCACTCAAGATGTATAAAAAAGGAAAAGAGTTGTACTTATATTACAAGGACGGAAGTTTAGAGGGTATAGGATTTATTACTACGAAACTTGGTTATGGCTTTAACAAGGCGGCTGACATTTCTCTCTTTATCTGCGTCGGCCCCGATCTGGAGACAATCAAAGGTATAGAGGTACTGGACCATACTGAAACTCCCGGCCTTGGGGGCAGAATGACAGAAGAGGAATTTAAAGGGCAATTTGTCGGCAAAAAGCTGAAACCAAGGTTATCACTGGTGAGAGGAAGAGAATCAGTAGGCCCGAATGAGGTACATGCCATTACGGGAGCTTCATACACAAGTAAAGGAGTAGAAAATATCATTAACGAAGCGATGGGAACATTCTGGCAGGAGATGGAGGTAGGAAGATAATGAATATGCTGGCAAGGTATATCAGGCTGGTATCTAAATTCTTTTTAAGAGATAACTATATTGTTTCAGCAGCCGCAGGTCTCGGTTTCTGCTCTGCACTGGCAGTCACAAACAAAATGGAAAACTCTCTTACCATGGGAGTTGGTGTAGTTTTTGTAACGTGTGTCAGCTTCTGCCTTGTATACCCTTTTAAGAAATTAATTATCGCATCAGGCACTCATCACAAAATCACCCTGTTAATGATTATTATATCTATTTTCGTAACAATATTCAGTCTGATAGTGCAGGCGACTATCCCCAGAATTGCTCTCAACATAAAAGCATATATCGATCTGATTACGACAAACTGCATTGTCCTTGCCGTGATCGCTGAAGGGCTGACATTTGGATTCTGGGATGCCCAGAAAAAGATATTGAAGGCGTGTCTCGGCTACTCTATCGCACTCATTTTCCTGGCTTTGATGAGAGAACCTCTTGGTTTCGGAACGTTACTGAATTTCCGGATACTCCCGGATAGTTTTCCCGTTGTTGTATTGATGATAACACCTGTAGGCGGTTTCTTTGCCCTGGCATTGTGGCGTTTCATGCTGAGACCTCTGTTTGTCAAGACCGGTGTTGTCTATCAGGACAATGTTCTAAAGGAAGAAGAGGAAGTAACAGATGCTGAGACTCCGGTAAAGAAGAAGCCCGCATTTAAAATGAGCGGTAAACTGATAATAATCATTGTCTTAGGGGTGCTTCTCGTAGTAAGTCTTGTCACAAATATAAAAGCGGTTACTTCCCTGAACAGTCAATTTCAAATTCTTCTTCCGATATTTCTGAGTGCTATTTTCTTCGACGGCATTGTTCTCAGTAAGCTCCTCGGAATATGCCCATTGCTTAACAAGTCAAGGCAGGTTGACGCCGCATGGAGGATGGGTCTGGCTGTTGTTATCGTAGTGACACTGTCCACAAGCCTTAACTGGCTAGTTTACAATAAACTATTGATAGGTGCCAGCAACTACCTCTCTTCAATTTCTCCGGTCCCTATAAGGCTGGAGAAAATATTTTATCTAACAGTCTTTATTGTAACCATTGCCACTTTTGTACAAATTCTGGGTGTACTCCTCAGACGTTTCGCAATGGATACCTATCAGCAAATGGGACAATTTCTGGAGTTGATTACGGTGAACTGCATCGTTCTTGCCAGTTCCACGTTTACCATACCTTCCGGCATGTCTTTTATGGCGACAACCGTAACAGCCTTCGGTTTTGGCCTCCACTGGTTAATGGTATGCGTATGGCTTGCTCTGTTAAGGCGTCACAGACTCTTTGTTCCATTTAACACGTGGGATGAGGACTCCGTTGCCATTCTGCTTCTTGGGATAATGGCGGCAATCTTTACCGGTATCGGTGCAATAGTGATTTTTTGAAAACAGTTATAACATCTAAATTGATAGATTTAAGTAAAGTTAATTATCTTTTCGAGTATCAGGACAAAAAATGACTACATCTATAATACTGAGTATTGCTTTTATCATCATAATCATGTTGGCCATGGCCGGTCTCAGCGAACTTACCTACCAGTTCTTTGGCAAAGGCAAGAAGCTGAAGCTTGGCATTCACAGTGATGACGACTTCGAAAAAATGCTCACCATAGAGGGTGGAGACAAACTACTTAACACCCTCCAGAACAAAGGGTACCATGTCCCATCAGGTTGCGGTGGAAACGCTACATGTGGTCAATGTAAGATAAAACTATATACTAATATGGGACCATATTCACCAACAGAAACGCCTCTTTTTGATCGTAAGTCAAGAGAAGAGACAAGGAAGTTTCTTGAGAAAGGTATTGGTGACGGATATACCCGACTATCATGCCAGGTAAGGGTAGACAAAGATATGGATATTTTTCTGCCAAAGTCGACGTTACAGGTTAAAAAATATTCAGCCCGTGTAATCAGAAAATCCCAATTAACTTCCGATAAGTGTGAAATAAGTTTGCGGCCACTGCAAAAGTTCAATTTCAAACCCGGACAGTATATCCAGATAGGGTTACCGGAAGATTATGTTGAGCAGCATTACAAAAAACATGGTGAGCAGATAAACTGTTTTTGCAAAGAGACAGGAAAAGATTACATTCCCTTTACTCCCGGTATTGATCTCTATCGGGCTTATTCAATTGCGACGATAAGGAACGACATAATAAAGTTGATTACAAGAACAGCTCCAATAAATCCGCGTGTACCGGTTGAAAAAGGTGGAGTGCCGTGCCTTGGTCCAAACTGCACACAAGAGTACCTCCAGGAGAAATCAATCTGGAACTTATGGGCAGGCGAGAAGGTCAGGTTTACCGGCCCTTATGGACGTTTCTGCCTGAAAGAAGAGAAGCATCAAGCCGTTTTTGTGGCGGGTGGAGCCGGACTTGCACCTATATTGGCACTCCTCGATCAATGGTTCGCGGAAGGACGTAAAGAAAAAGTTTACTTCTTCTTAGGTGAAAGAAGATTTCAGGACATTCCCATGCAGTATATATTGAAATGGCTCCACTGGCAAAAAATACATCATAGCTTTAAATTCATACCGGTAATGTCAGGCGCATTCAGGGGAGATAATCCTGCCGAATTAGATGAGATTGACAAGGAGCGCTTCACCAATGCATCAGAAGAACATCAAAGAGATATTATAGAACAGGGTTACATTGATAAGAGTGGAGAGAAATGGCTAGGTCAGGTAGGTTTTATTGGACCTTTGCTTACTAACTACCTCGTACACGATCCTAAAACAACATTTTATCTATGTGGCCCGGCCCCAATGACCGTAACCGTTATTGATTCAGCAGCCAATACTATTGGGATTAAAAAAGAGAATATTTTATTTGATGATTTCACCGGTACTCTTACTCCATCTCTTGATTTAATCTATCAGAAACTTATGATAGCAAAAATGTTCAAACAGCTCGGCTTACATCATGCCGACAAAGATATAGAGAAAATGACTACTATCCTGATCATTAAATTAATACTGAGAGATAAAATCGACGAAAGCTATACCTTCTTAGATAAAATCAAAGAGATTTTAGCACAGCAATCGGATAAGGAATACCACCTGGACAAATTATTCAAGGAATACGAATAGAAATAGAAATATTTGTTGATTTTACTTACTATTCCAATTAACATACTTAACTTGCTCGACGTAAAGGTGTTAGACACAAATTGGCACAGATGGAAACCTAACATATTTCGGCTTAACTAAGTTGTTAAATAAAAACCTATTACTAACATAGATTTATATACACTAAAGAAGGAGTCTTAAAAATGATACTTCAAGATAAAACGATTCTCATTGCCAACATTTCCGGCAAACGCAGCACCGGTTGGGCAATAGCACAATCTCTAGCGAAACAGGGTGCAAAGATCGCTTATACCTACCAGACAGAAAGGTTTGGCAATGAAGTCAGAAAGCTTTTCGAGCCTTTAGACTCAATAGATCTCGGAGAGTGCGATGTCACTTCCGATGACGATATAGATAAACTTTTTGACCGATTGGGTAAAAACGTTGATGCCCTGGACGGATTGGTACATACTCCTGCATTTGCGAAAGAAGAGGATCTCTCTAATGGTTTTATCAACACATCACGCGATGGGTTTAAACTTGCTCTGGACATAAGCTGTTACTCTTTAATTGCGATGTGCAGGAGCGCATTACCACTGATGGAAGTACGTGGTGGATCCGTAATAGCACTTTCCTATATCGGTGGTGAAAAAGCAGTAAAAAATTATAATGTAATGGGCGTTGCAAAATCAGCTCTTGAATCAAGCATTCGGTATTTAGCAGTTGATTTAGGCCCAAAGAATATTCGTGCCAATGCAATCTCTGCCGGTCCGATGAGGACCCTTGCCGCCAGGGGCTTAAAAGATTTCGCGGTTATGTATGATGGCATGAAAGACAAAGCACCTTTGAAGCGAAACATAACAACGGCTGAAGTAGGTGATACCGCCACTTTTTTATGCAGTGATTTAGCAAGCGGAATTACCGGAGAAATCCTTCACGTTGATGCGGGATACCATGCAGTTGGTGTGTAATTTGAGAGAATGAGACGCACCCGCCTGACATTTGTCGAGCAGGAATTTTCACAGATACATAGAGATAAAAACTTTCTCACACAGTTGGTTCAGGCTTGTAGCCTGAACCAAAATGTTTAGGTTCAATCAACATGATTGAACCTGCAAGAGTGAACGGGCCTTTAGATACCCGATAAAGGCGTTCGGGTATGACAAAAGTCGTGCGCGCAAAAATCTAAATCCTTTTAATCTGTATTTATCCGTGTCCAATTAAACTTCATTTCTTCATATCAAAATTATTTATGTTCCGTTTGATTCTTTAGTGCCATAGTAACTGGTGATAATTTCTCACTGTTTTTTATTTTTTTTTATCTCTCTCATTTTTTCCAGTAAACCTTCAATACCAACTTCTTTAAGGATATAATGGTACTGAGACCGGTATGATTGAAGTATGCTTACTCCCTCAACTTCAAAATCGTAAATCTTCCAACCATTTCTGGTTTTGAACATCTTGTATAACATTGAATACTCTGTTCCCCTGGATATCAAAGCGGTTTGTATCCGGACTTTCTTTTTTTTCACAATGGTAGCGGGATGAAAAACAACTGTTTCATCACTGAAGAAGTCCAATTTTTCAACGTAAAAATTCTGAAACAGCCCGGTAAAGAGACCCGTAAACTCGGCCCTCTGCCTGGCATTGAATCGGGACCAATTTGCTTTCCCTAAAGATAACTTAGCCATCAAAGAATAATCAAAGACTGGATTGGCAATCTCAACAACTTTGCTTCTCTTCTGATCCATTGACAACTCTTTATCAGACAACACCGTAAATATTTTATTCACTGATTTTTTCAGTAATCTTTCAGCTTCAGATTCAATATCCGCAACTGCAACGTGAGAAAACAAAAGAAAAACTAACAACAAACAGGCAATTTTTTTCATAATTCCCCTCGATCCCCTTTCTTAGATATAGTGAATACACATCTCTTGTAGATGTTTCGTAATATTTCCTTAAACCATTACTTCATTTCTTCATATCAAAATTTGTATTATATGTTTTTGTCAACTCGTTTTTTCTTTGGTTTAGGCTCAGGTAGTTCTTTTTCTGTCAGTATTATTAATTTGCTGATCCAATCTCTGTTTTCAATCTGATCCTCAATAAGAAAAGATGGTTTAGCGCCAGAATAGGCCGGTGCTTCAACAACATTGCCAATAAATGATTTACCCGCTTCCGTTGGTTTTATGAATAACTGATTATCACATATTAACGCTACGACTTTCCCTCTGCAATAGAGCGCATATTCACCAAACATCTTCCTGTATGAAATATCTCCCGCCTGTTCAATTTGATCAACTACAAACTCAACAAAATCTAAGTCAGACGACATTTAAGTCTCTCTTCTCTGAATAGTCCTGTGTCTTGCACATAACGAGTAATTGATAAGTTTATTTTATAGGATAAAACCGATATTGTGATATTTTCAAATTTAGCAGCTAATAGAAGATATTACGTATATCAGAAATGTACTTTAATAAATACAAGAGTAGTATGTCAAGCGTGTTACTTGAGGAAATTCCTTGAGTATCTTGCATAAGGTAAGTTAGCTTTTCTACGACTGGTTCTCACTTGCCAGCCCGACACGTCTTTCTGGCAGGCAGCCTGAACTAAAACATTTAGGTCAGATTTTGTAGAACGTGAACGACAGCAGGATTTGACTGTACCCCGTTGATAAACGAGTTAAGTACAATTGAACACTAATGAGCAAGCTTTAAAGAGGCTACGCCAGCAATAATTAATATAATACCGACGTATCTACCCAAACTTCCAGGATCACCATAAAATGTGACACCGACAAGAAATGTCCCTGCAGCACCAATCCCTGTCCACACGGCGTAAGATGTTCCAATAGGGATCTGCTTCTGCGCTAACCATAGAAGAAAGCCACTCACACCCATAAAAGTAACGGCAAAACATATTCCTGCAATACGAGTGTTCTCCTCCTGTGACATTTTGATACCAACCGGCCAACCAATTTCAAAAAGCCCAGCAAGAATTAAATAGATCCAAGCCATATGTTTTCCAACTATATCGAACAAGTAATTGATAAATTTATAGTTAACACCACCTTTATAATATTATCAAATTTAGCAACTAATACAAGACATCATGTATCTCTGGATTGTACTTTTAAATACAAGAGGGGGTATGCCAAATATATTACTTGAGGTATTCGTTGGGTATCTTATGTGAGGTAAGTGAGTGTTTTCACCGTTGGTTCACACTTGCCCACCTATACCTATTCGGGCAAGCAGCCTGGAATAAAACGTTTAGGTTCAATCAACATGATTGAACCCACAAGAAGTTAACCGAATGAAATAAAATTTATTTCTTCATATCAAAACTTGTGTTATAACGTTTTATCAAGCCTTCATCTGCAAAACTGAAATACTTCTCCTCACCGATTATAATATGATCTAATACCTTTATTCTCATAATCCTGCCCGCAAAGACAAGTTCTTCGGTGATCCCTTCATCTTCGTTACTTGGTTTTGGTTCACCGGATGGATGGTTATGCGCGAAGATCATTGCTGCCGCACCAAACTTGTTTGCCAGATTGATAATCTCTCTTACATACACATTGCTCATCGTTACCGTGCCCTCGTGGGCTGTAACAATATCTATAACCTGGTTTTGACTGTTGAGAAATATCACTTTAAAAACTTCTTTTTTCAGGTCCCTCATCCTCGGGAACAGCAGATCGTATGCTTTTCTTGATGATGAGGCAACTCCTTCTACCTTTTTGGACTCCTCGATTATCCTTTTTCCTAACTCTACAGATGCTTTTATTTGCGCTATTTTTGCATGACTCAGCCCCTTAATACTGTACAAATCTTTTGCCTCCAGCTTGTCCAAGCCTCTCAGACCCTTCGCCTCCCTGATTATCTGCCTGGCCAGATCAACAGCACTTTTTCCTTTAACCCCAACCCGCAATAATATTGCAAGTAACTCGGCATTTGTTAAGGTATGTGCGCCAGACTTTAGCAACCTCTCTCTTGGCCTCTCTTCCTCAGGCCAATTGATTATTGAATCTTCATAAACTTTTTCTTCAGACTTCCCTGTCATAATATTTATTCCCAGTTAAATTTAAAGATCAACATCGCAATTGCCATTAAAGGGCAAAATGATAAAGCCTGGGGTTTCAATCCCAGAAAATTGAACAAAAATAATGTGCGCCCTGAAGGGGCGCTGGAATCAATCCCATATATATTTTTCATCATAGAAAATATTGTGTTTTTAAAGCAATCGTAAGAATTTCTCTTCAAATGTGGTATTTCTATGATGTTCCTCCTGATTCTCAATATAACTTACCACATTTCCAACAGAAGATTCACTGACGGAAAAGGCATCATATCCACGCTGCCATGTGAAGTGCGAAGCACTCTTTGAGTTTTCATTAACCCACTTTGATGAAGAACCCTTAACACGCCGCATCATTTCAGATACCGAACCGGATGCGGAAAATCTGGCAAGAAGATGAATGTGATTTGATGTACCCCCTATCTTAAGTAATTTTCCTTTCTCTTCACGAATGATCCCACCAATATAGGGATAGAGCTCAATGAAAAGTGCCGGTATTATTAAATCCTGTCTCTTCCTCGTAGTAAACACAATGTGATATAGCAAATTTGTGAGTGTGCTTGCCATTGCTTTCTTTCATTCCTTGCACCCCCTCAGGGTGCAGTTATTGGGTTCTTTATAACCTGGGGTTGAAACCCCAGGCTTTACTATCTTGCCCCGTTAGGGCATTAATCTTATCTATTCAGGTCGATATCGCAACAAATTACTATCATTTATGAAGCGTCTTCGTGTGTAGTCTGTCTCCTGAGGCGACCCTGTCGGTCATTCCAGAGGCAGATCCCCCGTGGCGGAGAGGTGTCCCTCGGAGTAACTCACGGATCCGACTTAGTCGGGATTGTTTTTTTGAATGCTATATTTGGCAAGGTAGTTCATTTATTTACTTCCCTGTAAAAATAAACTTACTTCTGAAAGCGTATCCACCATCCTATGGAGTTTATATCTGTATGGTATGAAATACAGTAGACATCACAGATACCAGAATTATAATACTCAAGATATTATTGAAATCAAGAGTAAAAATAATAGCTAAATAATTACCCGCTAAGAAAGATATGGCTAATCGTTTGGCAACAAGACTATAAACAAAAAAAGCACCTACATCCCTCTGTGAGTAAAGGATACAGATGCTCTGATAACAAAACTTTATTGGTGAATTAATTTCTACTGTCTACAGGACTTTTCTTTTTCAGTCTACGCCTTATTACTCCACCTGCAAGTCCCACCATGCCGATTCCAAGCAGTGCAATAGTTGTAGGTTCGGGAACTGTTGCGGCTTCGAAATAAATATTCAGATTGTCAAAAGACGAATTACTCGGCGTAACATTAAATGGCACGGTGATAGAAAACCCGATATTTTGTCCCAGGAATGAATTTGATAATTCAATTGTGTAGGAAAATGTCCACTCTTCTATCAGCCCTGATCCCGGAATTGGTGTATTAGTAGATGTTGATGTGAGCAGGGTCCCGCCTGCTGTCATCCCAATATTGCCAATTGTAGCAAACGGAAAGTTATTATAATTTCCAGCATCAATTGTAGCAGTGTAATCACCGGCCGCAAGCAGTGTGCCGGCAAAAGTAATAAAATTTGGACCTAAAGTACTAGCGTCATTACTACTAAAATGCATTGTGTCAGTTCCCGCTGTCGGAGCAATACCTGCTACTGTACCACTTAGAAAGTCACTTGCAGGACTCCAATTTCCATTATCATCCATAATATCCGATGCGACATTTATTGGTACGGCTTGTACAGATAGCGTGAACCCCAATAACAGCACAAATGTTAAACCAACAACGGAAAAAATCATTTTCTTTTTCATCCTTACTCCTCCTTTTTTTGAAAAACTGCTCATTCCACTAGTATAGCAAATATCGCTTAACTACCGGCGCAGTTCTCGCGATCCACTGAACTACTACATATGTAGCAAGGATTGTTTACAATGTCAAGCAAAAAGAGAAGTGCCAATGTTGACTGGAAATATTGGGTACATTGTCCGTGGTGATATGTAGTAAAGCAGTAACATCCGTCCAACAAGAGGCTGTGTCATAATAACTGAAAAGCCTATTTTATCTGACGTAGATTGGATTCGTGAATACCCAGGGGCGGTTTTCTATGTATGCCTCTACCCTATAGACGCCTTTTTCGGTACTTGAAAAGTCTAAAGAGTTACCTTCACATTCCCTTTGTGTTTTCCCATTTCGCAGGAGTTTGATTGTGGCATGATGCGGAGAACTAATATTAAAGTCAATATTTGTCTCAATGTTAAAGACTTCATCACCCATGTAATACATTTTGTCTCCTGATTCAGCAGTAAAATGAAAACCGGTTGCATCTGCCAGTAAATCAAAGGAGACATAACATCTGCCCTCTTTATGCGCATCACAAACTAAACGAACAGCGTCATCTGACTTTGATAATTCATGTTCAACAAGAATATGGGTACGAATTGTCTTAAAGAGATCTTTGTAAGCGAAAAGAGGCCTCTTAATAAGTGGGATTTCCTTGTAATGAGCATCAAGTCCGGATATTCCAACAACCTTCCTTTTCTGCCCCAACTGGTCCCACAAAGACAATAATTCAGGATCCGGTCCTTTTAATTGTAGATTTGGATTTTTGTAGAAGTGCCATAGATTTGATAGTTTAAGATCATCAATCCAGTCATGCATGTAGGCCCATATCTCGATACCGACAAACCCGGTATGCTCCCAATTTCGCCAGGCCTCAACATTTACAATAAATGACCATTTCCTTTTACCAAGAGGATGAACAATAAATGTGGTACCTCCGCTGCAGAGAACATCGTCAAGGCATTCTACAGACGTCATGTTCTTGTACTTCCTTCTATATACATACCCGCTATCCGTTAATGGATTAGGGTCAAGCGTCAGGAAATGTCCGTCACGAATGGGAGAAGCCTCCATTCCGATAATAACCAACAGGTTATCATGCCAACCTTCCCAACCATCCTGCTTCGGCAAAAAAGTATTGTGGTCTGATAATATCACAAAATCAAGGCCAACCTCTTGAGCACTTGTTATGACATCAGGTATTCGAATACCCGCTCCGGAATACTCTGTGTGTATATGGCAAGCACCTTTATAGTCTTTTAGCATTTGAAGATCTTCAAAAATTCAGTAGGTAAAGAAAAACTTTTATATTATTTACCACCCCATTGCCTCTCCTTCGAAAGGAGGGGATTTAAAGAGAAGTCTTTCTGTGGTTACTGAGATTTTGCAGTATTCTTAAGCATTTCAATAAATGCTTCTACCCTCGTTCGCATGGAACCGCTTAATAGTCCAGGACGATCACAATCAAGTGTTAATATGGGAATGTCAATATGTTCTCGAACGAGCCTATCATATATATGTCTATGACAGAAGTTTTGAACATAGTGAATAATGCCACCAATTTTTCTCTTCGCAATTTGTTTTTTTATATCCTCAATATGATAGCGCATTTCATAAGGATATGTATAAGAAGTATACTGATCTATTAAGGTATCTGTTTTGTACGGCATACTGAACTGTCTCTGTACTTCATTGAAAACAACATGCACATTCAGCTCTCCCAGAAAAGAGTACAGATTACTACAGATTGGCGGCACACCGATATACCCTAATCTCACATCAGCTTCAAGTCTCTGACGTTTTCTGGCCTCCTCAAGAAAATCTAGGGCTTTTGCTTTGAAAAGTTCATAGTCTCCCATTAAATCACTTGTTGAGACATTCCAAATATGATTTTCTTCACCCGTAACCCTGTTTTCTTCCCACGTAAGACGATCAATTTCATGCACAGTTTTTCTTACGTTATCCAATACAAGTTTCATCTGGTGCGCCTTCTCCAGATTTGTTCCCAAAGCATTCGACAGAAATTCTAATTGTTTGTGAAGTGAATCGCTGTCTCTATCATGAGGATATGAGAATGGAATAGACTCAACACCTTCAGCCTGCAGCACCTCTATCAGAGCGTGATTATTACTACAGTCTCCCTGAACAACACCTATTATCCTCTTTATTCCTGTTTTCTTTGTTGACGAATATATACCTTTTATCCATGCACACGTATTCCTGGGCAATCCCTTAATCTCAGCATAATCAACAAGTGAATCCGAGTCTTCATTACAAATAAAAATATTGTTCAAATCAATAGGCACATAACCCGCCGCATAAACAATTTCAATTGGCACAGTTGTCGTAATCCCGATTGCTTTATCGACCGATATACGGTAAGACATTGGAAACGACATGCCGACATTAACTAAATTTGATGTATTCATGCAGATCTAATTCCAAAACTTGAATGGTCCTTGTGTGTTTTCCATATATCGTTAATAGAGAAGCACTTACGGGCGATGATTTATGGTTGATTTTGTTATTGTTACCGGATAATCATAACTTATTGATTAGTAAGTATCAAATCTTTTATCATGGTGCATGATGCATCTCTTATCTTAATATTGACATAAATTTTACGCTTTGTTATAAATAGCATCCCTCATGAATGAATTATTCAGATGGAAGGACTGTTGCTCACTAAAAACTTTTGGAGATTACACTATGGAATATAAAGAGATAATTCATAAAACTCCCGTAAAGCACGGATTAATAAATTACGAAAATACCTATAAAAATTTCAATTGGGAAGGTATCAACAAAAACTTTGATCACTTTACTGATGACGGAGTAAATATTGCTCACGAGGCAATCGACAGGCATGCTGATAACGGTAGCAAGAATAAGATTGCCCTGTACTGGGAAGATGAAGACAACGTTGAGAAACAGTTTACCTTTTCAGACATAAAGAGGCAATCTTCTAAACTAGCCAACGTGTTAAGAAACCTGGGTGTAGAGAAGGGTGATCGGGTTTTTCTGTTTTTACCAAGGACGCATGAACTTTATGTAAGCATCATTGCAATAGCAAAGCTGGGAGCCATTGCAGGACCCATGTTCTCAGCATTCGGGCCGGAAGCGGTAATGGATCGTCTTCATGATAGCGAAGCAAAGGTGCTCATAACTACCCCTGAATTAAACCAGAGAATAGATGAAATAAAAGAAGAACTGCCAGCACTTAAACACATCATACTGGTCAACGCTAAAAAAGATCTTAGTGAGAATGAAGTCAGCTACGAATCAGAAACAAACAAGGCATCAGAGTCATTTAATGTAAGATGGGTCGATCCTGAAGATGATCTACTTATTCTGTATACATCAGGGACCACGGGAAAACCCAAGGGGGTAACCCATGTTCACAACGATATGATCTCCCATTATATTACCACTAAGTGGGTCTTAGATTTAAGGGAGGATGATGTATATTGGTGTACAGCCGACCCCGGGTGGGTGACTGGTACAGTCTACGGCATATGGGGGCCATGGCTGAACAGAATCTCACAAGTAGTATACAACGGCAAGTATGATGCGGAAAAATGGTACTCAATTATAGAAAAATACAAAGTAACTGTATGGTACACAGCACCAACCGCTTTAAGGATGCTCATGAAGGCTGGTAACGAAATCATTAAAAAATACGATCTAAGCAGCCTGAGATATATATGTAGTGTAGGAGAGCCCCTCAACCCGGAAGTTATTAAATGGGGTCTACAGGTTTATAACCTGCCGATCCACGACAACTGGTGGCAGACTGAAACCGGTGCTATAATGATAGCTAATTATCCCAGTTTACCAATAAAACCCGGATCAATGGGTAAACCGTTTCCGGGTATCTGTGCAAAGATTATTAATTCAAAAGGTAAAGAGTTGGCTCCGGGGAAACAGGGCCTTTTAGGGATAAAGTGTGACTGGCCGTCAATGCTCAGAAAGGTATGGGCAAACAAAAAGAAATATAATGAATATTTTAAGATACCCGGATGGTACACCTCAGGGGATACGGCTTTTGTCGACGATGATGGTTATTTCTGGTTTGTGGGAAGAGCGGACGATGTCATCAACACTGCCGGCCACCGCGTGGGGCCGTTTGAAGTGGAAAATGCTTTAGTAGAACATAAAGCAATTGCTGAAGCAGGTGTTATTGGAATACCGGATGCTGAAAGAAGTGAAATTATAAAGGCTTTCATTGTTCTCAATACGGGATACAAACCTTCACCGAAACTTAAGAAGGAAATACAGCAATTTATAAAGAAAAGATTAGCCGCTCATGCGTACCCGAGAGAAATAGAATTTACAGAGGATGTTCCTAAAACAAGAAGCGGTAAAATAATGAGGAGATTATTAAAGGCAAGGGAATTAGGATTGCCGACAGGAGACATATCTACATTAGAAGAATAATAATGGGTACCACATCAGGTCGGTCCAAAAAACAACGTGTGGAAGTAGAATTCTCAAGCACATGACAAGCCTTGCTTTCGCCCGGCAATATTTCATTGTCGGGCAAGCAAGGAACCCGATACTGAAATTCCTTGAAAGGGAGGGTTTGTATCGTTAGAAATGGCTTAACTCAGGCATACCAAGTGGGATAACATTAAACCCTATTTCAAAAAGGTCTTTATGTGGTAAAGTATTCCTGCCATCAAAAATGAATGCCGGTTTCTCCATTGATTTGAAAATCTTCTTATAATCTAAAGTCTTATAGCACTCCCATTCAGTTAACACTGCAATCGCGTGAGCATTCTTCGCAGCCTCATATGGATCTGAACAATATTCAACATTTTCTTTACACTCTTTCAGTTCAATTTTTGCATTTCCAAGCGCTTGTGGATCAGAAATAACGACCTTGGCCATTTCGCTTAACAGTTTCTTTGTAACATAAATTGCAGGAGATTCTCTTGTATCTCCTGTATCTGCTTTAAAAGCAAAGCCGAATAGCGCAATCCTTTTGCCAGCAATGGTATTAAACATCGACTTCAGCATTTTCAGGACAAATCGTTCCACCTGATATTCATTCATCTTTACAACACTCTCCCAATAATCTGCGACTTCATCCAATCCGTAGTTCCGGCAAAGATATACAAGATTAAATATATCTTTCTTAAAACAAGATCCTCCAAATCCAACACTCGCATTCAAAAATTTCTGACCTATTCTACTGTCAGTACCAACGGCATGTGCCACTTCGTGTACATTGGCTCCTGTTTCTTCACAAAGAGCAGAAATACTGTTGATTGATGAAATACGCTGTGCTAAAAATGCATTTGCGGTCAATTTTGATAATTCTGTACTCCACACATTTGACGTTAGTATCTTTTCCTTATCGATCCATGAAGAGTATAACTGAACAATTTTATCACGTGCTCTTAATCCTGATTCAGTCCCCCTGGATCCAACTAACACCCTGTCAGGGTTTTCAAGGTCTTTAATCGCAGTACCTTCAGCAAGAAATTCCGGGTTAGACAATACATCAAATATAATACCATTCTCATTTGAATTAAGTATTCTTTCCATGGCTTTTGCTGTTTTAACAGGCAGGGTACTTTTTTCCACAACAATTTTACTAGAATCAGACAACTTCAGAATTTGTCGGGCCGTCTTCTCCCAATATTGCAAATCAGCGGCATACCCGGCTCCATGACCAAACGTTTTTGTAGGTGTATTAACACTCACAAAGATTATATAAGCTTCTCTAATACTATTTTCTACGTCAGTACTAAAGAATAGATTTTTATCACGTACCTTTTGTACAATTTCTAACAATCCCGGCTCGTAAATAGGAAGATTATCGGAATTCCAGGCTTTTATTCGCGCGCTATTAATATCAACAACTATCACCTTGTAATCAGGATTTTTCAAGGCAATCATTGCCATAGTCGGCCCACCAACATAACCCGCACCTATGCACAAAATAGTTTTTTCATTATTCATTTATACATACCCTTTACGTATCTATTTTTATCGCTTCAACAGGACAATCCTCTGCAGCCTGCATACAGGATTCTTCTGCTCCGGACGGTACCTCACCTTGCTTCGAAACTGCCATATCACCTACCATTTCAAAGACGTCAGGACATGTGTCTATACGAAGTTCGCAACCGGTACTTTCATCCTGGTCCACTTCCGCCTTCACTTCTTTTATCTCCCTTAGAATGTAAAATCCCCTGTTGCACTCACATGTATAAACAACCCAATAAGTTAGAGTTTGCGATGGTACAATTATGCATATTTATTGTCAACTTTTAAATTACAAGAATTATTGAAGTGTTGTCAAAAAAAAAATAGACCTGTATGCTCACATAACTTTTCGAAGAAAGTCTTATGCGCTTGACAGGTCAATAGTGGATCTTGGAGGGTGCCTGTGGACAAAAATGAAGAAATAAGAAGGTTTACAAAAAACTATTGTTTCTTTACCATTCTAATCAGATTTTCGATCTGTGATTGGAACTCGGCACTGCTCTTGCTTTTTTCCTTTAACTTTTTAATGGCAAAAATCACTGTCGTATGTCTTTTGTTACCAAAGTATTTTCCTATTTCCTGATATGAGGATTCGGTAAGTACCTTTGCAAGGTACATACATATTTGACGGGTAAGTGCAATATTTTTTGATTTGTTCGCAGAATGGATATCGCTACGGGAAACATTATAATGACTGACTACTACTCCCTCTATATCCTTTAAAGTAATACTTTTTTTGTTATTATACAGTTCACTGAGGGTTTCAGTAGCTAATTTCAAATCGATCTTCACCTTGCTCATATTCGCATAAGCCATCACTGTGGTTACCGCACTTTCCATTGATCTGACACTATCATTGAATTTTTCAGAAATAAATTCAAGGACGTTATCAGGAACCTTCTTTCGTGCATTCGCAGTCTTAGACCTTAAAATCTGTATTGAGGTATTGACGCTGGGTTGTTCAACCTTTGCAATCATCCCTGACATAAACCTGCTGACAAGACTCTCTTTCAGTTGATTCATAAATTTTGGATGCGCGTCACTGGCAAAGACTATTCTCTTGGATAAACCGTGCAGTGTATTGAAAGTATGAATAAATTCTTCCTGGACCCCATTCTTATTGGCAAGAAAATGGACATCATCGACAAGGAAGATATCAACACTCCGGTACTTTTTCCTGAATGATTCAAGCCTTCCACCTTTAAGGGCATAAACAAACTCATTCGTCCAATTCTCGGCAGGCATGTAAACAGCACTTACAGAACTTGATTCTGAATTCAATCGGTTCCAGATACCCTGAAGGAGGTGAGTCTTACCCACTCCAATAGAGCCATGTATAAAAAGCGTATTAAATGCTACAGGTCCAGGCTTTGAAATTTCAAGTGCAGCAGCATAAGCCAACCTGTTACAACCGCCGACAATATAGTTTTCTAACAATAACTTACTATTATTTATAAACCCGTTGTCTTGATTTGATGGTTTCTCAAATTTAATATTACCGGTAACTGCTTTGTCACTTATTTTAGAATGGCCATTACCTTCTACATGAAGATTTATTGCAGGATTAACCTTGGTTATCTCCTTTATCAAATCTTTTATCAGAGGCTCATAGTTTTCGCGAATTTTTGTCAGGACAAATTGGTTTGGCACACCTATACTTAAAGATTCATTCTCGAAGGAGATCAGGTGAGTATTATTAAACCACAAATTATATTGTCGTATGCCGACTTTTGCCTTGATCGCATCAAGAACATCTTCCCAGATGTCTGTAGAATTTTTTGTTGTAGAATGGTTCATGTAAAGTGGGTAATGATGAAACAGTACAGATTTCGAATGAAAAGCGACAAATCAAAAAACAGATTTTCTCGTTTTTTGATGACCTGATTAGACGGAATATTATCAGATTAAAACTTACTGTCAAATTAAAAAGATAATGTTATTTTTAATATTTCTTGGCATATAGTTTTGAAATCCATAAGGCTTTTGACAGCAACAAGATTGAACTTTAAGAGACAAAAAAATAACTTTTTGAAATATTTTCTCAAAATATTTACTCTTAATTCTTTTTTGCATAAAAAAATAATCCTTTGTTCTAACAAATTTCAGCATCTTGAGCACAAACATGATAACATGTTTAAACATACACACTTATACAAACAGTTCTCCATGCCTATCAGCACTCCATCTTGCAATTTTCTCATTTTCAAATTGTGGATAACTTGTGGATAACTTGTGGATTTAAAAAATACTCTTATTTGTCAATCTGTTAACTTATCAAATTTATTAAATAATAAACAAATGGGTAAATCAGCCCGAGAGTAAGGGCTATTGCAATTCTAGCCAAAAATGCAGGATCGTTATTAAACAAAAAAAACGCACTAAATTGACTTAAAAAATAACTCTATTTTTCTGCATTATAAATTCTACTGACACACTCAAATTCTGTTTATTGTGGAAAACCCTTTATCGCGCACAAATATATATTTTGTTACTCATTTTTGCTTTACATATTTGAATAGTTTTTTTACCATTAACACCACACAATAGTCCTCCACCTCAGAAATTTGTAAAATGTTATGGCAAAATATTTTGTAAAACGAAAGCGTCAATGCCCTGGTGACGGTTATGAGATCAGCATGTCCGTCTGTAAAGGCAGGCAAAGAGCGCTTTATCCAAAATGTTCTGTTTGTCACCATAGAGATAAGACTGTTGGCACATCAACAGAAGAAGAGACAGAATATACACCGATGGACACCAGCACAAGGAAGGTCCTGCAATTGTCTACGAGTCAGGACGAGGCAATTAACCACCAGATATTTAAAAGTTATGACATACGAGGTGAATACCCGGAACAATTGAATGAATATACTTCTGAAAAAATAGGGATGGCAACAGTGCTTTTTTTAAAGAGCATAAAAGACGTCAATAACATGGTTGTGGCAAGAGACAACAGACTTTCTTCGAATTCGCTGGCCAGTGCCTTAATGAACGGTATTACAAAAGCGGGAGCAAATGTCATTGATATCGGAGAGGTATCTACAGATGCTACATATTTTGCCGTAAGCAATTATAACTATGATGCAGGTATCATGGTCACTGCATCACATAATCCGTCAAATTATAACGGATTCAAGTTATGCCATGAACAAGCTATGCCTATCAGCATTGACACCGGTTTATCTACAATATCAGAAATTGCGCGACAAACCGACTTACCTGCTTCTGAACAATACGGCAATATTATTGAAAAAGATATACTTAGTGATTTCAAAAAACATATTCTCAGCTTTGCTACTAATCTAAGAGCGTTAAAGATAGTAATTGATGCAGGAAACGGGATGGCAGGAAAGATGATACCCATCGTCTTCCAAGATCTTCCCTGCAAGATTGTTCCGTTATTTTTCAAATCTGACGGGACCTTTCCAAACCACGATCCAAATCCTTTAGATAGCGGAAACTTACGAGCTTTACAAGACAAAGTACGCGAAACCAGAAGCCATCTTGGTGTAGCATTTGACGGCGATGCAGATAGATGTGTATTTATCGATGAGAATGGCCAGGTAATAGGATGTGATATAATTACGGCTATCTTAGCAAGAAAATTTCTGCAGAAGGAGAATGGAGCGACAGTTATATACGATCTGAGGTCCAGTTGGATATTGCCTGAAGAGATCAAAAAAGCCGGTGGCAATCCTTACCGGGAAAGAGTCGGACATTCTCACATAAAGTCGACTATGAGAGAGAAAAATGCCATTTTCGGTGGTGAACTATCCGGACACTACTATTTCAGAGAAAACAATTTTGCAGACTCTGCAATAATTGCCCTGATAGAAATTTTAAATATTCTGAGCAGTAGAAATGTACCAATGTCTAACCTGATAGCACCTCTCAAGAAATATTACTCAACAGGTGAAATAAATTTCAAGGTTACCGACAAGGATAAAAAGATTGAACAGATTGCCGAGCGCTTTAAAGAAGGCAAGATTGATTATCTCGACGGCGTTACTATTGAGTATGAAGGCTGGTGGTTTAATGTAAGAAAATCAAATACCGAGCCGTTACTCAGATTGAATCTGGAAGGAAAGACAAAGGCAATAATGGAACAGAGAAAGAAGCAGGTGATAGATATAATCAAAGGAGCATAAAGGCCCAGGTATCAATAAAGATAATTAAGCCCTCGGGTGAAACTTCTGATGCGTGGCTTTAAGGTATTTCCTGTCTACGTGTGTGTAAATCTGTGTGGTAGAGATATTGGAATGTCCGAGCATCTCCTGGACTGATCGTAAATCTGCCCCCCCTTCCAGCAGATGTGTTGCAAATGAATGTCTTAGTGTATGGGGAGATATGTTTGACCGAATCCCTGCCTTCATGGCATACTTTTTCACTAAGCTCCATATGTTCTCACGCCTTAACTTTTTACCTGTTCTGGACAAAAACAGTAAAGGTTCATCTTCTTCTATCTTCAAAAGTAGAGGACGCACCTCCTGTAAGTATTTCCTAATCGCTTTAGCTGCTTCTGAGCCCATGGGTACGATACGCTGTTTAGAGCCTTTCCCCTGACATCTGATAAAACCGTAGTCAAAGTTTATCCAGCTTACTTTAATTGACGCAACCTCAGAAACCCTCGCTCCAGTCGCATACATAAGCTCTAACATAGCCTTATCCCGTATCCCGAGTTTATCATTACAATCCGGTACCCGTAGCATTTCCTCTATTGCGTTATAATGAAGCACTTCCGGCAAATGTCTCTGGAGTTTAAGAGTACTAACAGATGACATTGGATTTACAGAAATCTTTCCTTCCAGGACTAAGTACTTATAGAACATTTTTACCGTAACGAGGCATCTTGAGATTGAATTCTCAGAAAGATCTCTCTGCTTTTCATTTTCTATAAAATTTACTATCATTTTTGCACGTAAATCCATAAAACGCCTAATGCCTGTGCCCTGCAGATAATTTGAAAAATTGCGCAAATCTCCCTTATACCCCTTTATGGTGTTATCAGAAAGACCACATTCTACGATGAGATAATTCAAAAATGATTCAACGAGTACATCATCTATCATGTTCAACGATAAATGCGAGGTTTGCAATGTTTTTGACATAGAGTTCGTTCACCTTTTTAACTAACAGAAGCCTATTATTCTTTATATTTTCATCCTCTACATTTACAAAGACCTTTTCAAAGAAATCATGGATTGGCTTTGCAAATGCCTCATTATATTCAATTGACAACTCTTCATATCTTCTTGGCGTCACATGTTTAAGGAGGTTTTCCTTCTCTTTCTTATATACAGCCCATAATTTACGTTCTTCTTCCTCTTCTAATAGATCTTCTTTTACCTCACCATCGCTTTCACAATTTTTCCCTATATTGAATGTTCTCTCTACAACTGCAACAAGATTCTGCCAGATAGGGGTTTTGGAGATCTTAGTTATGGCCTCTAATCTACAAATAAGATCTGATATATCGTTAAAACCGGACTTCATTACTGACTCGACAATGTCATAGCGATAGCCCCTATCAATATAAATATTATTTATCCTGTCCTTAAAGAAATCTATTATCTGTTCATAAACCTTACCACTATCACCATCAGGACAAATGCCAGTCACATTAGACAACGATTTCTCAAACAACTTCTGTAACGACAAATGAAGATCTTTCGTTTCCAGGATGCGAATTATCCCCTGTGATTGTCTTCTCAGCCCGTAAGGGTCTTGAGAACCTGTAGGGATCAAACCTGCCGCGAAACAACCTGCTATAAGATCAAACTTGTCTGCCAGACTGAGTATGATACCTATTTCGGTCTCCGGCAGCACATCATCAGCAAATCTCGGTAAGTAATGCTCTGCTATAGACCTCGCCACCTCTTCATCCTCACCCTGTACGAGGGCATATTCACGACCCATAATTCCCTGTAACTTGGGAAACTCCCCAACCATTTCTGTCAAAAGGTCTGTTTTACATAAGCTGGATGCACGTTTAACCAATTCCAACCTGTCAGGAGATAAATCCAGCGTTTCGGCAATAAAATATGCCAGGTCTCCGATTCTTTCCCCTCTATCCAGATAACTTCCCATATCTTCATGAAACACAACCCCTTCCAGGTCCTTAAGCCTGTCATGAAGAGTTGTCTTTTTGTCCTCTTCCCAGAAAAAATTTGCATCAGCCAGTCTTGCGCGTAGAACACGCTCATTCCCATTCCTGATAATCTCGCCATTGCCAGGTTCTCTGTCAGTTATTACAATAAACTCAGGTAACAGCTTACCTGTCTTATCCTTAACAGGAAAATATCGTTGATGGTCCTTCATTGAAGTTTCAATAACTTCTGAAGGAATCGCCAGGAACTCCTCATCGAAGCTGCACTTTACCGCACCAGGAAACTCAACAAGGTTTGTAACCTCTTCAAGTAACTCTTCTTCATCCAGAGTAGTACCATAAGCGGAAAGGAGAGAGTTTATCTCTTTCCTGATAATGTCTCTCCTTTCATCTATCTCTACTATTACTTTTTCACCTTTTAATTGCTCTTTATACAATTCAAAATCGGCATCAAGAATGTCTAAAACATTGTCAGACAGAAACTGGTGGCCGCTTGTTTTGCGGTCGGCTTTTAAGCCACTTAATTCCAGGTTGACAACATCCTTATCAAATAGCGCCATAATGGTACGTATCGGGCGCGCAAAATATAATTTATCAGATTTCCATCTCATTGATTTTGGGAAATTGATTGATGTTATGACAGATGTTAACATTTCCGGCAGAAGGTCAAATATTTTCTTCCCTTCTATCTCTTTTACGGCAAAGCAATATTTTCCCTTGGAAGTATCCTTTACGATCATCTCTTCAGCTTTAACGCCCTGCGAACTCGCAAAGCCAACTGCGGCTTTCGTTGGCGCTCCGCTTTGATCAAAAGCGACTTTTGCAGAAGGGCCCTTTACCTCCTGTACAATATCTTCCTGATTTTGCGGTAATCCACTGGCAAATAGCACCAGACGTCTTGGCGTACCGGTTGTATGTATACTGTCAATACTCAGACGGTTCTTTTTTACCTGCTCTTCAAATAACTCTTTCATTTGTTTGAGAGCGGGAACTATATAACCTGCCGGTATCTCCTCAGTCCCTATTTCTAATAATAGATTTGACATATTATTCTATTCTTTCCAACTTAATATTTTCACCATCCCGAACTCTCTTAAATAGATCTGTATTCCCTTCGACGCGGCCAACTATGTTAACAGCACTGGCGGGACGTATCTCATCACCCTTACTGGCTGGTGTCGGGCCAAAGAATATGCAGAATGCCTTTCCCGTCGGCCAGTAACCTAAATCTCCTTTTTCAACCACTTCTTTTGCCGTTTCATCCAAAGCTGATGTAACAGGAATATCAAAATATATTTCATCTCCCCACGTGTTTACGGTATTTTCAATCGGTAGCGAGTCCCAGATAGCTTCAGACGTTTTACCACTTGAAAGCACTGCTACAGCAGAGACATCACCAACAATTATCTTAATCCTTCTCATTGTCGTCTCATATTTTTGATAAAAAAGAATATAGCTGCGGCTAATAGCACTGAAAAAGTAATAGTATTATGTTTTGAATATTCCATAGCACCCGTTAAATTAAAAATTATCAATACTATAGCCAAAACTATCAAAACAGCGGACATCAGCATTAACAACCTGTTTCTATTATTCAATATATCCAATTGCACTTACCCTCCCTATTTTCGGTTTCCATTTTCAAATATCATAAACACACCTCTAATTATACGTTCCAATATCCGTAACGTTTTTAACAATCACTCTTTACACTCTGACAAGTGTTATAATAGTCGCAAACTTCCCTGCCGACTATACCTATTCGGGCAGGTGCCTTCGGTACGGGTGGGCAAAAAACTCCCAATTCAGGTATCAAAATGTTCGGCGTGAAAAACTAAATAAAATGGGCCCACTAGGACTCGAACCTAGGACACACGGATTATGAGTCCGTTGCTCTAACCAACTGAGCTATGGGCCCCGAAATGATCTATGGAGTGATCAAGTACTCTATTTTTTATATGTATTAAGTATCTCGGATTTATTCAAGATGCTGCAAAAACAACGAAAAGGAGTTTATCAATTTTCCGGTCGGGTTTCAAGTGTTTTGTTTTTCTTAAGTTATGATAGAAGCCAACGGGGCTCTTTGACTCTTTCATGGATTCCTCTCTATGTCTATGATAATTGGGCATTTTCCTTGCCAGGCAGATTTGCCGGGCTACATATTGGGAATAAAATAAGAAATATCATGTCCAAACTTTTTCTTGACTTCAATAACGTGTAGCTTTATTATTCTATTTCCGTTTCAAAAGATATCGATATTGCCAGAGTCAAAACGACACCACAATCTTGTGGTGAGAATCGTTAACTTTAATTTAAGTTCTTATTTACAAGGAAGTTGATATATGAACTTTACAACAGCATACAGACGTTCTCAAATCACAATTCCTTCATATCACAGACTTGTAAATAATAAACAAACTACTCATGAATATGAAATAAATATGCTTTATTCCGGCCTGTATAAAGCGGATCTTTTATCTTCTTTTTCAGGTAAGGAGACATATTTACGCAGATCATTGAATGGGAAGTCTCAGAGAATGGGCTGTAGACAACTATATTGCCTAACTCAGGGAGATAATAACGTTAGAAATTGAAAAAATAGATCAGAGTGCATAATGCCCTACAAACGCGCAAAAGCGGACTCAAAGTACGAACCAAAATCGGCCAAATTAATGGACCAGGTGCACGAAGTCCTCAGGTATCATCATTATGCTATCCGAACAGAAAAAGCGTATGTTAACTGGATTTTAAAATTCATCAAATTCAATGGAACAAGGCATCCTAAAGAAATGGGAAAAAAGGAGATTGAACAGTTTCTGTCCCACCTTGCCATAAACAGAAAAGTGGCGGTCTCTACTCAAAATCAGGCTTTTAACGCTATTCTATTTTTATACAAAGATGTACTTTTAAAACCAATTGGTGACAAAATTGAATCTGTTCGATCGAAAAAACCAAAAAGATTACCAACTGTGTTAGGCAAAAAAGAAGTGAGCCGCTTAATTAACGGAATGGAAGGAACGCATCAACTTATGGCAAACCCCGTTAGAAATTTAGTTCGATGAAATTTTATTATGTTTATGTGCTTCAAAGTGAAAAAGATGGTAACTGGTATACGGGCTATACAAGTGATCTTAAGAAGAGACTTCAGGAGCACAATAAAGGATACAATTTCTCTACAAAAAATAGACGACCCTGGAAACTTATTTATTATGAAGCAAGCTTAAACGAAAACGATGCAAAGGCAAGAGAAAGGTATTTGAAGTCAGGTATGGGTAAACGTTATTTACGGAATAGACTAAAGTTATTTCTCGACCATAAATCAAGCTAATTTCTAACGGGGCTGGTCACAAGGATGTTACCACAACAGAAATCTATACTCACGTAATGAACAAGGATTTCAGTGGCTTAAAAAGTCCATTGTTGGAATTGGAGAATGAATAGAAATATATAGTATTATTATACTGCAATTTTGCAAGATATTACAATATACAGTTATTATCGTGCATTATTGCACGAGAGTAACGAGTTAGACAGTGAAAAATTAAAATGCCTTATGAAATGAACAAATCACAATTTGATCAAGTATTGTCTCTCCCAGCAGCAAAGCGATACGAACACTTTATTTCCAAGGTAACAGATTGGGAGGAGCTTTGGACTCTTAAAGGCCCTGATGGTTTAGTTTTATTTGGAGATGACTCTGGAAAGGAGTGTATTCCAATTTGGCCACATCCAGATTATGCATCAGCGTTGGCAAAGAACACTTGGTCAGATTGTTTGCCAGAAAAACTAGAATTTGAATCATTCATGGAGAAATGGATTCCCGGAATGTCTCAGGACGGACGATTTGTGGCAGTATTCCCCACTCCAAATGAGAAAGCAATAGTTGTGGATCCATGGAGACTGAAGGATGATTTTCTGTCAGAATCAGAGCGATATAAATAAGAATCGTCTAACAATTATATAGAGCTGACCGGAGAATGCTCTTCCGGTTTGTTGGCCTATCAGCCGGCCAGCTCATACAGACGTTAGGCTAAATTAAATATCCATGAAGTTTCCAATGTTAAATGTCACTGATACAGATTGGTCCTCTGAGTATGATTTGACTGTGTACTTTCTATTTGATGAGTTTATATATACTGACAATAACAAAAAGTTTAATACATATTTTAAAAACAAATTATTTTGCGACTGCACTGGTGTTGTATACAAAATTACAGACAAGACGCTCCCATCTCAATTATGGAGGAGAATATTCAAATTTCTACCTAATATTTATAAGATTACTCTCACACTAGAGAAGACTGACAAACGTTTTAGTATCGAAGAGTTTAGTTCCTTTATGATCGATAGACTCAACACTCAAAAGAATGATGATGTTATTAATTCATGGATTAAAAGCGTAGAACAAGCTACTAATTTCGAGGATATCATGGGTGATATTGACACCAAATAGCCTAACCAGTCGATAGACATTGACTCGAAATTGCACTTGTTGTTTATCTTACTGTTTTCTTTACTTATGTGTTATTCTCTCGCATGTCATCTCAAACGTTATCTATATTGAACTAGCCTGAAGAACTTAGGCAACTGGGGTCAAACCTTGACAGGCTGTCCGAGAATACACCTTAGGAAGCTCAATCATAAAGTAATATTTCCAAATTATACAGGAGTAATTGAGAATATATTCCTTCATGTTATAATATACGTCAATGAAGTATTCGACACCT
>Ga0233445_1000112_pt1 | contig 120275 bp, 101 predicted proteins | sample SI_124_October20_5_FD_182779 | JGI IMG/M metagenome (GOLD analysis project Ga0233445, IMG submission 182779) | Seawater microbial communities from Saanich Inlet, British Columbia, Canada - SI_124_October2016_100_MG | ecosystem: Environmental > Aquatic > Marine > Inlet | place: Canada: British...
TTACAACAGGTGGTGGTACTCAAGAAAATGGCCAAGTTGTGTCTCATAATGACGATGAAGGTTCATTAGGCGCACATGTTTATGATTTATTAGTTGCTGCTGGCATTGAAGGTGCTGATTATGGTGGCGGTGGACGTTTCTTTGCAAATGCTGTTGATACAAAAACATCTGGTTTTGATGTGTCAGCTGCTTATAACGTGGATTTAGGATCTATGGGCGCATTGGACTTCACGCTTGCATATAATCAAAATGCAACTGAAATCGTTGGGGAGATTAAAACACCAGATGAGCTTGCTAATTACGGTGGAAGCATCTTTGACGACAGTGAAGTACGTACTATGACAACAGTAACTCCAAAAGATAATATGGTTTTCTCAACCAAATATTCTAATGGAAACTGGGCAGGTTCATTCCGCTTTAATAAAGTGGGTGAATTTGAAAGCCGTAGAACTGAAGGGTTAATTTTCGGAGCTAAATCTATTATTGATTTAGAAGGAAGTTACAACTTCGGTGCTGTGTCAGTTGGTATTGGGTCTAAAAACTTTACAGATGAAATGCCTGACAAATGGACTGGTTCCAATAATGATGGTGCCTTTGTTTATCCAAACTTTGCTCCATACGGTATGAATGGTCGTTATGACTACATGAAATTATCTTATAATTTCTAGTCCATTCATTCAATGAAAATAAAAAAAGCCCTAGCAATCGCTGGGGCTTTTTTATTGCATTCTAGTTTAAACTTATTTTTAAATTCGCCAATCAAAATTTTGGGTTAAAAGAGTCAAATATGAAATCACCGAAAGCATCACCCACACTTGTGATGAACGAAAAAGTAAACGCTATGTGGGCCGATGGAAAAGATGTACTCCATTTAGGGTTTGGAGAATCACGATTCCCTGTTCATCCAGCTTTGTCACAAATGTTTCAAGAAAATGCATCCCAAAGAAGCTATCTCTCATCTTTAGGGGTTCCAGAATTAAGAGATACAATTGCAAAATATTATTCTGAAAAATTGGGAATAAATTTTATAGATAAACAAATCATCGTTGGGGTTGGAAGTAAATCCTTACTATACGCCATGATTCAATCCATCGAAGGTGATTTATTATTACCAAAACCATCCTGGGTTTCTTATAGTTCCATTGCACATTTGACAGGTAAAACAATTCATCGTTTTTTATTAGATGATAAAAATGATTATTCCTTAAATATTCAAGCCTTAGATAAAGCATATCAAGATTTTATTTCAGATGGTGGAAATCCTACAATGCTGGTTCTGAATACACCCAGTAATCCCGTTGGAAATGTTTCATCAGATGATGAAATGAAATCAGTGGCCAATTGGGCTCAAGATAAAAATATTTTTATTCTTAGTGATGAAATTTATAGCTTAGTCACTCACGAAGGATTTTCTCATAAAACCATTGCAAAGTATTATCCTGAAAAAACAATTATTTTTGGGGGACTCAGTAAACATTTATCCTTAGGTGGGTGGCGGTTTGGAATGGCTATTCTTCCAAATAATGAACATGGAAATTATTTATCAAAATCATTTCAATCTATTGCTGGTAGTATTTGGTCCTGTGTACCTGGGCCCATTCAATATACCGCAATTTTAGCTTATAGTGGAAATCAAGATATTGATGCCTATATAAAAATGTGTACCCATATCCACGAATTACGAACTAACTATGTTCATCGTAAACTCAAAAAAATTGGACTTGATAGCCCTTCACCTTCAGGCGCATTTTACCTTTACCCATCTTTTAAAAAATGGAAAGATAAATTAGAAAAAATGAATATTTTTTCCTGCCAAAATTTATCTGAATATTTGTTGGATGATTTTGGAATTGCTACATTACCCGGTAGTGCTTTTGGTAGTGATCTTAATAATTTTTGTTTAAGATTGTCTACCAGTTTCTTAGATATGGAAACAGATGAACAAGCCAAAAATATCATTGATGCCTATTCAGATGATTTTGATAATTTTATCGAAAACCATCACCCTAGAACTGCTCTATTTTTGGAAAAAATGAGTCAATTTATGGCTCTCCTAAATGAGTAGATGATGAAAGAAGTTGTAATTATTGATGCAGTGAGATCCCCCATTGGACGTGTGGGTGGAGCATTATCATCGATTCGTCCTGATGATTTATTAGCTGAAGTATTAAAAGGACTCATTGAACGGACAGATATTGATCCATCCTTAGTAGAAGATGTATATGCGGGGTGTGGAAATCAATCTGGGGAAGATAATCGCGATGTTGCACGAATGGCAGTTCTATTAGCAGGCTTTCCATTAGAAGTTGGCGGTGTTACGGTGAATCGAAATTGTTCTTCCGGACTCGAAGCAGTGAATCAAGCCGCCAAAGCTATTATCGCTGGCGAAGGTGATATATTTATTGGAAGTGGTGTTGAAAGTATGAGTCGCGCACCCTTAATTGTACCACGACCTTCAACTGTTGGAAAATTAGGACATAGAACTGTTTTTGATTCAACGGTTGGTTGGCGATTTGAAAATCCAAAAATGAATAAAATATATCCCATCGTAAGTCTAGGAGAAACTGCAGAAAATATTGCAGAAGAATGTAATATTTCTCGGGAAGAGCAGGATCAATTTTCAATTGAGAGCCAACAAAAAGCCATCAACGGAATTAATGATGGAAAATTCAAGAATGAAATTTGGCCCATATCCATTCCCCAAAGAAAAGGTGATCCCATTTTGGTAAATACGGATGAGCATCCAAGATATATTAAACAAGATGGCAAATATAAAATAAATTTAACATTAGAAAAGCTGTTATCACTTAAACCTGTTTTTAGGAATAATGGAACGGTTACTGCGGGAAATTCTAGTGGTATTAATGATGGTGCTGCAGCTGTTTTGCTCATGAGTCGTGAAAAAGCAGATGAGTTAGGACTAAAACCATTGGCACGCTGGGTGGGCTCAGCAATCGCAGGTGTGGATCCTGGCGTCATGGGGTATGGGCCGGTTCCTTCTACTCAAAAATTATTATCAAGATTCAACATTCCGTTAGAAGGAATCGATTTGATAGAATTAAATGAAGCTTTTGCTGCACAAGCCATTGGTGTAATAAAAAAGTTAAATCTTGATCCAAAGAAAGTAAATGTAAATGGCGGTGCCATTGCCCTAGGTCATCCATTAGGATGCTCCGGTGCCCGTATTTTAACAACGCTAGTACATGAAATGAATCGTCGAAAATCCAAATATGGATTAGCCACCTTATGCGTAGGTGTTGGGCAAGGTGTATCTACATTAGTTGAAAGAATTTAAATGGAGAGACCATTAACTGGAATCCGCGTCATTGCCTTGGAACAATATATGGCTGCACCTTATTGCTCGATGCTACTTGCGGATGCAGGTGCAGAAGTCATCAAAATTGAACGTCCTGGAACAGGGGATCCCCGACGATCTATACCTCCATTCGCGAAAGGTGAAAATGGAGAAAAAAAAGCTGGTGGTTTTATGGCTTATAATAGAAATAAAAAAAGTTTTGCCCTTAATATGCGTTCAGATGAAGGAAAACAAATCTACAAAGATTTGATTAAATCGGCTGATATTGTTGTTGAAAATTTACGTCCCGGTTCTACAGATAAAATGGGTGTTGGATATAATGACCTAAAAGAAATTAACCCAAAATTAATTTATGCAGCTATTTCCGGGTTTGGGCGTATGGAAGGATATGAAGGGCCAGATTCTAATCGCCCAGCGTTTGATATTGTAGCTGAAGCTATGAGTGGAATTATGCATTTGGTCGGCTTTGAAGATAAACCTCCTTCATGGACAATTTATGGACTGGCAGATGTTTATTCTGGCTTATGTACATCTTTTGCCATTATGCAGGCATTATTTATGCGAGAAAGAACAGGTAAAGGCCAATTTGTAGATAGCGCCATGTTAGACAATATGCTTTCCTTAAATGAACGAATGGCAATGCTGTATTCTATTACAGGGAATGAACCACATCGGGGTCGATTAACGCATCTTTATCCCCGTGGAGCCTTTAAATGTAAAGATGGATATTTAGCCATGAATATTCCAGACGATATGGTTTGGGCACGACTTTGTACTTCTATTGAAAGAGAAGATTTGGTCGAAGATAAGCGCAGCAAAACAGGAAATGACCGTGCAGCAAATGCAAAATTTCTTGGACCCATCATTGAGGAGTGGTTATCGCAAAGAACTCGCGCTGAGGCTGAAAAAGAATTAAATGGGAATGGAGTTCCAGTTGGATCTGTTTATACAGCAAAAGATGTTTTTGATTCTAATCAGATTCAGAAAAGGAAAGCTTTGGTGAATATCATTGATCCGGATGTTGGCTCTTATCAATTTGCCAGAGGGCCAGTAATGTTATCTGATGCTCCAGAGATTGAAACAAATCCAGCACCAGAATTGGGGGAGCATACCCAAGAAATTTTAAAAGAAATACTACATTATTCAGAAAGTGAAATTATAGAATTTGAAAATACTAAAACCATACAAACACACAAAAAATAATGAAAAATATAATTACAATTGTCATTCTCTTCTTTACATATGCTTTTTCTGCAAATAATGATCCTGTTTATTCAGATAAAGGAATGGTCGTATCTACTAGTTTACAAGCATCTGAAGCAGGTATTGAAATATTAAAAAAAGGAGGTAATGCTGTAGATGCTGCAGTAGCAGTTGGATTTGCCTTAGCGGTAACATCTCCATCAAATGGGAATATTGGTGGGGGTGGTTTTATGGTCTCAGCCACAGAGAGCGGACAATTTTTTACGTTGGACTATCGAGAAAAAGCACCAGCATCTGGACACAGAGATATGTTTTTAAATGATAGTGGAAATGTTATTAAAGGCATGTCTCTTTATTCGCGTGCTGCTGCCGGTGTTCCAGGCTCGGTGGATGGACTTTTAAAAGCATTAAATGATCATGGATCTGGAAACATAACTATCAGGCAAGTTATGGCACCAGCCATTCGCTTAGCGGAAAAAGGATTCACCTTATCCAAAAATGAAGCAGATCAACTGAATCAATTCAAACCATTTTTTGAACATAATGACGGTGCAAAAGATATATTTATTAAAAAAGGACAACACCCTTGGAAACACGGGAATAAATTTGTCCAAAAAGATTTAGCAAGAACATTAAAACGAATTTCTAAATATGGTCGAGATGGATTTTATGATGGCCCTGTTGCGTCCTATATTGTTGATGAAATGAAACGTGGGAATGGACTTATATCTCTTCAAGATTTAGAAGATTATGAATCAAAATATCGTAATCCTGTAACAGGATCCTATAGTAAGTATAATGTTATTTCGATGGGACCTCCTAGCTCTGGAGGTGCTTTATTAGTTAATATGTTTAATCAATTATCTCATTTTGCTTTGGATACTATGGGGTGGAATTCTTCTCAATATATTCATTATTTGACAGAAGTTGAACGACGCGCTTATGCAGATAGAGCCGAACATATGGGTGATCCAGATTATTGGCAAGTTCCGGTACGTTTTTTAACAGATACAGCTTATGCATCCGAACGTATAAAAACAATTCAACCACAAAAAGCATCTTTGAGTTCAGACGTATATGCAGGACATCCCTGGCCCTATGAAAGTAATGAAACAACCCATTATTCTGTCGTGGATAAAGATGGAAATGCGGTGAGTGTTACAACCACGCTCAATACCAGTTACGGCTGTGGTGTTTTGGTACAAGGGGCCGGATTTTTCTTGAATAACGAAATGGATGATTTTTCTGCCAAACCGGGTATCCCAAACATCTATGGCTTGGTTGGGAAAGAAGCTAATGCAGTGGCTCCCGGGAAACGACCTTTGAGTTCCATGACCCCCACAATTGTATTGAAGGATCAAAAACCATTTATGGTTATTGGGTCCCCAGGCGGTTCAACCATTATTACAACAACTCTCCAAACTATATTGAATGTGATTGTACATGAAATGGATATTCAGGAAGCTGTTAGCGCACCACGTGTTCATTCTCAATGGCTCCCAGATGTCATTATGACCGAACCACGTGGAATTTCCAAAGATGTCAATAATAATTTAGAAAATATGGGGCATGTTATTGTGCCTTATCGTTGGGGATATATTGGCGAAGCAAACGGAATTACAATTGATGATGATGGTTTTTATGGTGGCGCAGATTCTCGTGGAGAAACAGCAGCTGTAGGCTATTAATAATTAAATTCACTTCCCCCAATAAATTATCTTAGAATAGAAACCCCGAGAATTTTAGCCGCATCCAATTCTTTAAATAAATGTTCAATAATGAGCATTTTATCTGCTAGTGCTTCCTTCTAAACTTTCCCAAGGACAAAGACCAAAGATGCTAACTTTTTGGATAATTGATAAATCATTATTGATTATGAAATTTTTGCCATGTTTCTAATTTTTTATTTACCCATAATTGTGTAGGTAATTCATTTATTTCAATGTCTCCATTTCCTATAGGTGATTCATAGGTCCATATGCCTGTTGGTGTGCCAGCAATATATTCACCCGACATGGCTACATTGCCATTTGAGTACCACCATGTCCATGCTCCTTGCATTAATCCTGAATCAGATACACCATCTAATCGTTTTTTGCCATCATAATACCATTCTTGTACAGGCCCATGTAATTTCCCATTTTGGAAATGATGCTCTACTTTTTGTTGACCAGATTCAAACCACATTCTTTGGGGGCCATCTTCTACTCCTTTAAGCCACTCATATTCCCATCTGGGATTTCCATTTGAAAACCATCCTCGGTCATAGCCATGTTTTATTCCTTGAATAAATAATGCTTCCCCTTCTTTTTGGCCGGTTTCAAACCAAAGTATTAGTTTCCCTTCCAACTTCCCATTTCGGTAAGGTTCGGCTGATGAAACGACTCCATTAGGGTGCCATAATGACCATGTCCCATGTTTTACACCATTTATGTATTCACCTTCCTGTTTAATATTCCCATTGGAATACCACCAATGCCACAACCCATCTTGTGCAACATTATTAAAAGAACCTTCTTGATCTTTTTGACCATTCTCAAAATACCATATCCAATGCCCATCTTGGAGTCCATCTAATAGTGAGCCAGTAAATTCTAGCTGCCCATTATTATATTTATAAAATACTTCACCAGAATAAGGTGACATTTCATTGGGTAAATATTTACGTGATGTTCCGTCTAAATCTTGCCTATCAACCAATTCAGTAATGCGTATTTGTCCTAGGCTGATTGTTTTTAGTAAAAGGGTAATGATCAATAATTTTAGGAGTTTCATTTTACCAACGCATCCTCAATAATTTGAATAAAAATAGATGAACCAACAAATAAAGCTCGTTCATCAAAGTCAAAATGGGAACAATGATGGGGAACACTCATAGGTTCACGATCTAATGGCGATGACCCAAGAAAAAAGAAGCTTCCCGGGATTTTCTGTAAATAATAAGAAAAATCTTCTCCTCCCATACTTAAATAAGGTTTACATCCTTCATTATCTGTAATCTCATAAATAGCTCGTTTCACCTTTTCGGTCGGAATTTCATGATTTACAGTTGGTGGGTACCCATCCCAATAATCTAGAGTAATAGATGCGCCGAACGATTGCCCTAGGCCATCAAGGATATCTTTGATTCTTGTTTTAATCATTTGCCTGTTTTCTTCTGTATAAGATCGTGCGGTCCCTTCCATTGTTACTGTATCAGCAATAATATTAAAATTGTAACCACCATTTATTTTTCCAATAGTAATAACCGTATTTTCTAATGGGTTGGTATTTCGACTTACAATCGTTTGGAGAGCTGTTATTACGTGTCCAGAAATAGCAATCGCATCTACAGTACCTTGCGGAGCAGCACCATGTCCACCCTTCCCTTTTATATGAATATGAAACCCATCTGCCGCTGCCATTACTGGGCCGGACTGAACACCTATCTGTCCATAAGGTTGATAATTCCATAAATGTAATCCATAGATTTCATCAACATGATCAAGGCATCCATCCTCAATCATATATTGAGCACCACCATCCCCTTCTTCTGCAGGTTGAAAAATAAATCTTACGTTTCCATGCAATTTCTCTTTCATCGAAACTAATACTTTTGCCGCACCAAGAAGTATCGCAGTATGTCCATCATGGCCACAAGCATGCATAATTCCATCTTTTTTTGATTTAAAAGAAATATTACCTGTTTCCTGGATCGGAAGTGCATCCATATCGGCTCGTAATGCAATTGTGGGACCTGGATTTGCACCACTTAGTTCTCCAACAACACCTGTTTTACCAATTCCAGTTTTTACTTCTAATCCTAATGATGAAAGATAATCAGCCACAATTTTAGCTGTTCGATGGACTTCAAAACCCAATTCAGGATGCATATGAAAATCTCGCCGAAATTCAATGATTTCTTCCTTTATTGCTTCAATTTCTGGACGAATATGAGCCATTATTAATTTTTTAAACCCTGTATAATACCAGTAAGTAATTTGACAAATGTATTCTCAGTTTGATTGGCTGTTTCAATCACTTCATCATGTGTTAATTCAGTTTTGGATATTCCAGCAGCATAATTTGTTAATAATGATATAGCAAGAGTGGAAATCCCTAGTTTTGCGGCTGCTTGTATTTCGGGAACTGTACTCATTCCCACGGCTTGACCTCCAAGCGTTTTACAATGTTGTACTTCTGCTGGTGTTTCATAAGCTGGACCCATCGTCCAGCAATAACACCCTTGTTCAACTGATATATTTAATGTTTTAGCTACTTGGGCAAATATATTCAAAAAGGATTCATCGTGATACTTTGAATCATTTACGATAATTGGATCTATTTCATTGGCCCTATATGTGCAATCCATATGTCCATTTAAACCCATGATTGTTCCCGGTGGATAGGCATCTATTAGGGAGCCCGCTGAATTAGTAATTATTAAATGTGAAACACTGAGTCCATTGAATAATTTGATAGGTTTTACAATGGTTTCCATATCATGACCTTCATAATAATGAAACCGCCCCTGCGCTGAGAGAACTATTTTCCCACCAATTGTACCAAAGGATAGTTGCCCTGAATGGCCCACTACTGTTGTTTGTGGATAACCAGGGATATCTTCATACGGAATAATGACTTTATCCAATAATTGATCTCCAAATGATCCAAGCCCTGAACCTAAGACAACAGCCACATCGGGTTTCTGTCCTATTTGATTTTTCACATATTCTATTGCTTGCTTCATTTTATAGTTTTTTTATTTTAGTCATCGACCTAGAAGATACATGAAAATTATGATTGATTCTTGTTGAATCTATGAATCGCTACTCGCAGCCAATTGCCCACATCCAGCTTTAATATCTGTACCACGACTCCATCGAACGGTCACTTGAAAAGGAACATTTTTTAACTGGCTAAGAAATGACTTTATTTTATCATCAGACGGTCTTTTATAATAACCCCCAATTTCATTGTAAGGAATCACATTTAATTTACAAGGTTGCCTCCCTATTAATCGGGTAAGGTCATGTGCATCTCGTAAGGAATCATTGATACCTTCCATAAGTACATATTCAAATGTTGGAAACCGACCTGAAGATTGGTAATAAATATCTGCCGCTTCCATTAATGCATTTAATCCATGTGTTTTTGTAATGGGCATAATTTCTTTTCTTACTGATTCATTCGATGCATTTAGGCTAATAGCCAATTTATATTTATGTTTTTCTTCAGCAAATTGTTTGATTTTTGAAACAACACCCGCTGTTGAAATTGTAATACGCCGAGCCCCCATTTGTGTACCTTCTGGATGATTCAATAAATCTGCAGCTGAAATCACATTTTTATAATTTAAAAATGGTTCACCCATTCCCATAAAAACAATATTAGTAATGGGTATAGTAGCCAGATTTTGGACCTGAATAAATTGATCTACAATTTCGCCTACCGTTAAGTTTTTTTGAAATCCCATCTTAGCCGTAGCACAAAAATCACAATCAACTGCACAACCTACTTGAGTAGATATACAAATAGTATTTCGTTTACGATCCTTCATAAGAACAGATTCTATATTTTCACCTCTTTTAAGTGTAAAAAGAAATTTTTCTGTGGGCTCTTGATTAGATTGTGTGTGTAACTTTAATTCAAGGGGATGAATATTGAAAGATTCTCCACATTTTTCTCGAATAGCATTAGGAACATTCTTCATATCACTAAAATCATTTACTCGATGTTGATATAACCATTGGAATATTTGTTTCCCTCTAAATTTGGGAAATCCCATTTCTTGAACATTAAGTATAATTTTTTCAAGAGATTGCCCAACGAGTGGAACTTTTTCTATCTTTTGTGCATTTTTCATAGGGATGAATTTCTCATTCTTAAGATGCACCTGCAAGTGATCTCCCATTGGATAATGATATTTCAGAAAGTAAGTTTTCGTCCTATTTATTAAGAAAGAAAAACAAATTAATTATGAATGATAATGAATTATTAAACGCGTTAAGCCAATCTCGTCAAAAATTCTTGGATGAAATTGCAAAAGTCATCATTGGGCAAACACAAACAATAGACCATATGTTAATTGCATTATTGTCTCGTGGACATTCCTTAATCGTGGGAGTACCTGGTTTAGCCAAAACACTTCTCATCCAATCCGTGTCAGATATTTTGGATTTATCTTTTAAACGAATACAATTTACACCAGACTTAATGCCAAGTGACATTACTGGAACAGAATTGATTGACGAAGATCCATCCACGGGCAAAAGAGCATTTCGTTTTTATAAAGGACCCATTTTTGGGAATATTATTTTAGCGGATGAAATAAATCGGACACCTCCAAAAACGCAAGCGGCTCTTTTAGAAGCTATGCAGGAACATAAAGTCACTGCCGGTGGGCATACGTATCCATTGGAAGAACCTTTTTTTGTTCTTGCGACTCAAAACCCTATTGAACAAGAAGGAACCTATCCATTACCGGAAGCACAGTTAGACAGATTTATGTTTAATCTTAAAATGGATTATCCATCAACAGATGAAGAAATACAAATCGTACAAAATACAACAGGTGATTATGATACAACTCTGAGTAAAGTTATTTCAGGGAAAGAAATTCAGCAATATCAATCGCTCGTTCATCGTGTTCCCGTAGCTGAGAATGTGGTTTCTTATGCAGTAAATCTTACAACATCTACTCGACCCAATTCTGATAAATCTCCTGATTTTATTAACAATTGGATTGATTGGGGTGCCGGACCTAGAGCATCACAATATCTTATTTTGGGAGCTAAAGCAAAAGCTGTTTTAGAAGGAAGACCTTCGCCCGATATAAAAGATGTTCAATCTTTAGCTCTACCTGTATTAAGGCATCGTGTTCTTCCAAATTTTAATGCAGAAGCTGAAGGCATGAAAATTGATGATATTTTAAATCAACTTCTAGAAACGGTACCTATGTAAACTCCTCCAATGGATGATAAACGGAAATACCTTCAGCCAGAAATGGCTGCCATGCTCAATAATATGGCATTACGAGCTCGTCTCGTGGTTGAAGGATATATTATTGGGCAGCATAAAAGTCCTTATCATGGATTCAGTGTTGAATTTGCTGAACACCGAGCTTATGGCCCTGGAGATGAAATCCGTCATATTGATTGGAAATTATACGGGAAAACAAATCGGTATTATGTAAAACGATATGAAGAAGAAACAAATCTTCGTGCCCATTTAATATTGGATACAAGTCGATCCATGATGTATTCTAGCGGAAAAATTTCAAAGCTGGAATATTCAAGTACACTCATGGCAGCTTTAGCTTATTTAATGATGAATCAACAAGATGGTGTAGGCCTCGTGTTGTTTGATGAAAAAATAAATCAATTCATTCCTCCACGTTCGAACCCGAGTCATCTTAATACATTATTAACACAGCTTGGGACAGTAAAGTCAGGTCTTGACACAAAGATTGAGCCCGTCCTTCATGAAATGGCAGAACGAATTAAAAAACGAGGATTGGTTATTCTAATTTCGGATTTATTTGATAATCCGGAAAATATATTAACTGGGTTGAAACATTTTAGACACAATAAACAAGAAGTCATTGTTTTCCATATTTTAGATCGACAAGAAATGGAGTTTAACTTTAATAATCGTACTCGTTTTAAAGATATGGAAAGTGGTGAAGAAATCACAACTGAACCATGGCATATTCGTAAAGCGTATGCAAAATCCATAAAAAATATCCAAGATGATTACCAGAAAAAATGTCGGGAACATTTAGTGGATTATGTTCCACTTTTTACAGATCAAAGTTTGGATACAGCTTTGACCGAATATATAAGAAAAAGAAAAAAATTAGGGTAATTAGATATATGTTGAAGGCAAGCTTTCCTTCAGCATATAATATAAAATTTAGTTGTTTCCTTCTGCTACGTCTCTTTTGTAGCGAATTAATTTTAACTGACGTTCATATTGATTCTTATTATCATAATCAATCTCAATTACATCTTTTAATTTAGATTCAGCTTTGCGATACCAACGAGAAGCTTTACCGGGATCTTTTTCAAAACCATCAGATCCATTTAAATATTTATCGCCTAAACCTTCGTAGGAACTCGCCATTCCAAGCGCTGCTTCATGATCTTGATCATTTAAGTAAAATGCTTCATCAAATGATTTTTCAGCTTCTTCATAATTAGCCATTTGGTTATGAATGACGCCTAAGTTAAAGTATAAATCAGCTTTTACTTCATCATCTGATTCATTAGCAATTGCATTTTCAAATACGCTGACGGATTCATCTTTTCGATCTAAATCATAATACAGTCCCGCCAGTTCTCTTAGCGCATCACTGGAAGAAGGATTTATTTCTACTGCTTTTTCAATAAAAGGAAGTACTTCAAAATTGGATCCACCTGTTCGTGCGATTATTTGTCCAGCCGCAATATTGGCTTCGTAACTTTCTGGATTCATGATAACAGCTTCTTTAACAGACGTGATAGCTGTTTCTTTATCACCTGCTTCAAAATAACTTTTCGCAAGTGTGACATGTGATTGTACATCTTTAGGATTAATTAAAACTGCATTTTTAAATTCACTAATAGCTCTTTCAAGATGTGTAACACGATTATCTGGATCATCTTGAATCTTTCTATAATGTTCCACACCCGCATTAAATGATTCCGCCCAAAAATGCTCTCTATAATTTTTTACTACTTCCTTTACGGGCAAAAATGTATTTCGGACTTCAACTATTTTATCCGAATTAATGCTCATAGCATTATCGAACATTTCATTCATTTTATCCCATTCTTTATTTTGAGCATATATTTCAATTCCTAGAATAATAGGTATCTCTGGATTGTCCGGTTCTACAGCCATTGCTTTTGGTAGCCATTCGGCAGCTTTAACCCAGTCAGATTGCTGGATAGCCAATTTAGCTGTTGTATATTCTTGACTTGAGCATCCAATAATGCCTAATGCAAGTGCAAGTAATAATAATGGGAATATTCTTTTTGGATTTAACATGTTTTCCTCAGATTCTTTAAATAATTAGCCCGGGAAGTTAAATGGACAAAGGTTGATTTTTCAAGCGATGTTCGATGTGAATATTTTTTAGGTATTATGAGAAATATTTTGTCTTAAATGATTGAATTTTCTCTACATCAAATTGTGCGCCAGGAATTTGGATAATTTCTTCTGCTAAAAATCCGGCGATTTCACCAGCTTTAATAATAGGATATCCATTTGAAATACTTGCTAAAAATCCTGCAGCATACATATCCCCTGCTCCTGTTGAATCCGTGGCAAGAATGGGACTTGAAGGAATCATCGATTTTTCTCCACGGTCCAATACAACAGATCCCTTCTTTCCTAATTTTATTCCTGCTTGATTAATCATAGGTAATAATTGATTTGTTGATGCATTATAATCATCCGTTTCAAATAAAATGGCACATTCGGATTGATTAGCAAAAACCACATTAACATCATTTCCAATCATTGCTAAAAATTCATCTTTATTTCTATCCACAGCAAATGGATCTGCTACATCAAAAACAATGGTAATTCCATTTTCTTTAGCAATATCCATAGCTAATGTTACAGCTCCTTTTTGCGCATCTGTATCCCACATATAACCTGTGAAATATAAATATTTAGATTTGGATAACAGATCTTGATCCACATCGGTAGCAGAATATTCTCTACACATTCCCAAATGAGTATTCATGGTTCTTTCCCCATCTGGAGTCACTAAAATAATACTCGACCCAGTAGGCCCATCTCCACGAACTAATCCAGAAATCACCCCATACTCATCTGCTTGTTTTATATAAATATCACTAAAATTATCTTGGCCAATTTTCCCTGCTATTAATGAAGGGATGCCTAATCCTGCACATGCTAACATCGTATTAGGAGCAGAGCCTCCTGGGTGATAAATGGATTTAGAATTTTTCAAATATGATAATATTTCATCTTGGCGATTTTCATCCACAAGGTGCATTATTCCTTTATCAATCCCGAGCTGAGTTAAATCATCATCTTGAACGGAAATGACAATATCGATCAAAGGATTACCAATCCCATATATTTTAGGGGTTTGCAACATTTGGACCTTTTCTGTTAAAAAAGAGTTAAAGAATTCAAAAAATTATGTTTTTTGATTGAGACTGATTTTACATGTATTCTCACTTTGCGGACAAGATGAGTTATCTTTTATTCACATGATTAAACCAATGTAATTTCTTGCCAACTTTAATTGTGCAGGGTAACTTTCTGCCAATGACTGAAAAAACTTTTGCTATCATTACAGATATTCATTCTAATGCAGCATCATTGGAAAAAGCATTATCCATTTTAAATGACCGAGATAATGTTGACCAAATAGTCTGTCTAGGCGATTGTTTTTCTTTAGGCCCAGAACCCAAAGAAACACTTTCCCTTTTAAAATCGATTGAAGGGGGTATTTTTATTCGAGGGAATCATGATCGTTATTTATTAGAACGTCTATGGGAAGAAGAGCAACCATCTCTTGAAGGGATGGATCCATATGATCCCGTTTGCCAAGCCATTGTTCAAAATGAAAAATGGACTGCTGAACAACTGGGAGACGAAGGAGTTGATTTTGTTCGACAAATGAAAATAGCCTGTCGAGATATTATAGGAACCACTTTAGTAGAATTTACGCATGCATGGTATCAAAGAGATGATAAACCACCCTCAATGGCAGAAGCTCTTAATTGGCGTAACCACGTGGTAGATAGCCATCCTGAAATTGAACGACTTGTATTTGTTCATGGACATATTCATTCTCCTCGGGAGGAAAGAAATGAAAATTTAACTATTTTATGTCAAGGTGCAACAGGACTGTCATTCGATAAAGATACACATGGATCTGTGGCCTTTTTAACCATCAATGAGTCTGTTCAATGGGAAGTGGTTCGTTATGAATATGATATTAATCGCACAATTGAAAAACTTGAAGAATTAAAGCCACCTTTCCACCATAATTTGATCAATACTATCACATTCGCAGAAATTCGTAACGACAACTAATTTTATAATCTAACATCAATCTGCGTAATTTTCCCTTATGGAAAAACCCATGAATTGTTACTTTGACCATAGCGCCACAACACCTGTTGATTTAGCTGTTATTGAATGGATGAACCAAACTCAATCTACTGTATTTGGTAATCCTTCCAGTTCTCATGCCATTGGGCGAAAAGGAAAACATATCCTTGAAAGCGCCCGGTTCCAATTGGCAGAATCACTTGGATGCTCCCCAAAGGAAATCATCTTTACAGGAAGTGGCACAGAAGCCAACAATCTTGTATTACACCATGTTGCATCTCAAAAGAAAAAACATATTATAACATCTTCTATCGAACATCCGGCTATATTAAAAACGCTCAATCATCTCAAGCCATTTGGCATCACATTTACCATTATCCCTGTAGATCAATATGGGGCTGTCGATCCAAAGGATATTGAAAAAGCGATTCAATCTGATACTGGATTAATCAGTATAATGGCAGCTAATAATGAAGTTGGAACGGTTCAGCCCATTGAAACAATTAGCCATATTGCGAAAAATAACCATATTCTATTTCATTCAGATGGAGTACAAGCTTTAGGAAAAATTCGAATTCAAACTCTTGTGAATCATTGTGATTTAATCAGCTTTTCTTCTCATAAATTTTATGGCCCAAAAGGTGTTGGCTTTTTAATAAAAAAGGAATCGGTAAAATTAAATCCATTTATTGTGGGCGGCGGTCAAGAATCCAATTTACGAGGTGGAACTGAAAATATTGTTGGTATCGGAGCCATGTCATTAGCTGCAGAAAAAGCGATTCAATCTTTAGATGAGAGATCCATACTATTAACTGATTTAGAATCTTTATGCATCGCCGGTTTAAAAGATTTTATCCCAGATGTAATAATTCATGGAAATATGGATTCGCATATTCCCGGTTTAATCAGTTTTGCTATTCCTGGGATAGATAATCAAAAACTTTTAACCCAATTAGACCAAGCGCATATTTATGCATCTTCTGGTTCAGCATGCCATTCAGGAATTTCAACACCATCAGAAGTATTAATTGCTCTTGGTGTCGATGAAGAAACCAATTTGTCTACTATTAGAATAAGTTTTGGTAAAGACAATACTCTAGAACAAGTACAATATTTTCTTGATACACTTAAAACCATTCTTCAGTTATGAAAAAAATAATTGTTGGTTTAAGTGGTGGTGTAGATAGTGCTGTGGCTGCCTTCTTGTTAAAAGAAGCAGGATATGATGTGGAAGCCATTTTCATGAAAAATTGGAATAAAGATGATGATTGCCCAGCAGAAGAAGATTATAAAGATGCGTTAATGGTGGCTGAAACGATTGAGATTCCCCTTCATTCAGTTAATTTTGCAAAAGAATATTGGGATAATGTATTTAAAATATTTTTAGATGAATATTCCATCGGTCGAACACCTAATCCTGATGTTTTATGTAATAAAGAAATTAAATTCAAAGCATTCCTTGATTATTGTTTAGACTTGGGTGCTGACCAAGTTGCCACAGGGCATTATGCCAAAATTATTGAATCATCTGAAGGATTCGAATTACATAAAGGTGATGATGGAAAGAAAGATCAGAGTTACTTTTTATATACCTTAAATCAAAATACTCTTTCAAAAAGTGTTTTCCCATTAGCATCGCTTGAGAAATCTGAAATTCGCGCCATAGCAAAAGATCAAAAACTTTCTGTGTATAATAAAAAAGATAGCACCGGTATTTGTTTTATTGGTGAACGTGATTTTAAAACATTTCTAAAAACATATCTTCCAGCAAATTCAGGATCTATAGTAAAAACTGATGGCACTATTATTGGGAAGCATGATGGTTTAATGTATTATACACTAGGCCAAAGACAGGGTTTGGGAATTGGCGGAGGCCACGGCGATTTGAACGAACCTTGGTATGTATCTGATAAATCTATGGGAAAAAATGAATTAATTGCTGTTCAAGGAAAAAATCACCCTGACTTATACCATACATCTTTAACAGCATCTCAAATAAATTGGATTTCTGGGAATCCACCGAAAAACGAGCATACTATTAGTGCAAAAATCCGGTATCGATCTGCTGATGCACATTGCCATATGGAACAACTGTCCAAAACAGAAGTAAAAGTGACATTTAATCAACCCCAATTTGCTATTGCGCCAGGCCAATCCGTAGTATTTTATGATGGAACACAGTGTTTAGGCGGTGGCATAATTGATACAAGGAACCATGAATAAACACATGTCAAAACCATTATATACACTCATACTCGCTGCAGGAAAGGGGACACGAATGGAGTCCGATTTACCTAAAGTATTACATCCTGTAGATGGTAAACCTATGTTACATCATGTGATTCAATTAGCTGAATCCATTGGATCCAAAAAAATTGTACCTATTATTGGATATCAACACGAACGAGTAGAAAAATCTATGCAAGAATTCAATCTTAATTGTGTTGTACAAGAAGACCAACTAGGAACCGGACATGCGGTTATGCAGTCTGAACATCTATTAGGTTCTTTTGATGGTACAATTTTAGTATTATCTGGGGATGTCCCTTTACTTCGAAAATCATCTATTCAATTATTGTTGGACATGTATGAGAAAGAAAATGCTGGTGCAGCACTATTAACAGCATCTATGGATGACCCAACTGGCTATGGCCGTATCATTAGAAATGAGTCAAATCATTTTGCGAAAATTGTAGAACATAAAGATTGTATCGAAGAAGAATTAAATGTGAATGAAATCAATGCAGGCATTTATTTATTCGATGCCCAATTATTGTTTAAATCATTACGAATGATTAAAAATGACAATAGTCAAAATGAATATTATTTACCAGATGTGTTACCACACTTTATTACATTTGGTGAAATTGTTGCATTGCAATTGATGACCGATTCAACCGAAATTATGGGTATCAACACTGTTGAACAATTAGAAGAAATAAATAGGATTTACAAACAGCGGAAAAAATGAAGCAACGCATAAAATATATTATTGGAATATCAGCCCTTTTGGGTTCGCTTGCTTTTGGCCAATTTATTTCTCATCTCCCAGCTCAAACATTACCTACAAATTTGAACGGTGAGTTGGACCAAACATCCATTGGGCTTTTAAATTCTAATCGTTTTGATATGAATCATGGTTTTTCAGTTTCAATGTTTAATGTCGGCGGACATAATATGAGCATGGCTGCATATACAAATCAGGTTTCTTATTGGGCTAAAGATAATTTAAAATTGACAGCCAATATTTCATTGATGCAATCTACCCTTCCACAATTGAACCAAATGAATTCAAGTTTACAAAATGCCCAAGTCGGGTTTGGAGCAAGCTTGGATTATAAATTTTCTGACAATTCACATTTTTCACTTAATTTTCAGAACTATCCAACATACCAAAGGCCTATGAATCAATCACTCTTCACCCCAGGGCTTCGTTAAGACGTGGCCAAACGAAAGAAAAAGAGACCTTTTTTCAGTAGCGGAAAAAAGTCTACTAAACGATCAAATCCACAAGGGGCAATCCTTAACTCTGCTATTGGAGTTGTAGGACTTCTACTCGTCGCTTTTATTTTCTCCTTTACACAAAATGTGTCAAAGAAAGGTATTCCTATTGAAGTTGAATTCCCAGATATGCCCAAACAACCTATACTGGCAGTTGAAGTATATGAACAAAATCCTATTGAAGATATAAAAGTTGAAATACTCAATGGAATGGGTGAAAAAGGAATCGCAAATAAATTAGCTATTTATCTAAGAAGAAATAATGTAGATGTATTAAAAGCAGATAATGCAGAGCATCATAATTATCCAAATACGCTCATTATTCAACGAAATGAAAATCTGAAAAGTTTGAAAAAAGTTGCAGACGCATTTGGAATTAATTATAAAGATTCGGGTAGAATTCATGTTGAACCAGACGAATCAACAGGTGTAGATGTAACGATTATTCTAGGAAAAGATATTAAATCATTTTCGTCTATATCAGATTTTCTTAATTTAAATTAATCCGATGCCTCACACTATAGAATCACCCGGAATTTACCCGGAATCATTGGGGCAAATTGCCGAATTAGCTCTTGCCAAAAAGGCTGAAACCGTCGTTGGTATTGACGTTCGTGGATTAACATCCATTGCTGACTATTTTTTAATTTGTTCTGCAGATACTGAGCCACAAATTAAAGCTATTGTTGATAGTATTCGTCGTGGCACACCACATAAACCTTGGCATTTGGAAGGTTATGAAAATTCTGCTTGGGTGCTTTTAGATTATATTGATGTAGTTGTTCATGTTTTCAAAACAGAAGAACGCGAATATTACGGATTAGAAAAACTTTGGGCAGATGCGCCCTTAATCCCCTTTGAAGATGAAGCACCTGAAACAACACCTGAATGATGGCATTCGGGAAGCATTAAATACACTTGCTTTCCCGGATAAACCTTTTACTATAAGTCCTTCTAAAAATCCTGATTTTGGAGATTTATCTACAAATGTAGCCTTATTGCTTACAAAAGAATTAGATAAATCTCCTATTCAAATTGCGGAAGATATTAAAGGTCAATTAGAGACACTTCAATTAAATCATATTGATTCTATTTCTGTCACACAGCCTGGATTTATCAATTTCACTCTTTCCGCTTCTTTTTATCAATCTAATCTGAAATATATTTTGGATACAGGTGATGAATTTGGCCGCTCATCTATTGGACATGGGAAAAAAGCAAATGTTGAATTTGTAAGTGCAAATCCTACTGGACCTTTAACAGTTGGACATGGAAGGCAAGCTGTATTGGGTGATACGGTTGCCAGTTTATTAGAATGGAATGGTTTCGATGTAACGCGGGAATATTATTATAATGATGCAGGTCGTCAAATGCGTATTCTTGGTCAATCAGTTGAAGCACGCTATTTTGAAGCTTTGGGCAAACCATTTGAATTCCCTGAAGATGGATATCAAGGAAATTATATTATTAATATTGCTAAATCCATCCTTCACCATCATGGCTCTGACTTAGAACGAGACCATGACCAATTTAGAGAAACAGCTGAGAATGCTATTTTTTCTGATATAAAAAATACTCTGTCCGAATTAGGTATTATTCATGATCAATTTTCAAATGAAAAAACATTTTATGATAATGGGGCTATTGACCAATTATTAACTGATCTAAAAGCGAAAGAATTGATTTATGAATCAGAAGGAGCCACATGGTTAAAAACGTCTGCTTTAGGAAAAGATCAAGATCGTGTTTATATCAAAAGTTCTGGAGAACCGACATATCGTCTCCCAGATACTGCGTATCACCGGGATAAAGTTGAGCGAAATTTTGATGAAATAATAGATATTTTTGGTGCAGATCATGCAGACACTTATCCGGACGTTTTAGCTGCCTTAGATGCATTAGAAATTCCGGTGGATCATATTCGAGTTTTGATTCATCAATTTGTGACTTTATTACGTGATGGTGAAAAAGTAAAAATGTCCACACGAAAAGCCAATTTTGTTACATTAGAAGATTTAGTAAAAGAAGTAGGAAAAGATGTGGTTCGGTATTTTTTTATTATGAGAAGTATGACAAGTCATTTGGATTTTGATTTAAATTTAGCAGCAGATCAATCTGATAAAAATCCTGTATTCTATTTACAATATGCACATGCACGTATTGCCAATATAATGAAACATGGCGAATCACTTGGTCATTCCTTTTCTCATGATTTTGACTCATCACTTATTTCTGAAAAAGAAGAATTCACTCTTATTAAACATTTAATGCGTTTTCCGGAATTGAGTGAACAATTATATGAATCATTAGAGCCCCAGATGCTTGCCACTTATCTTCAAGAGTTGGCAGCCCATTTCCATAAATTTTATGGAAAATGTAAAGTAATTACAGATGATTCTGCCTTAACACAAACTCGTCTTGCCCTTATTACATGTGCAAAAATTACGCTTGGGAATGGTTTAAGCATTTTAGGTTTATCAGCTCCAGACCGTATGTAGTATGATTGATTTTATCCATTCTGAATTAGAATTTTTCTTACTCTGCATTACGACCCTTTTTACTCTAATCAATCCATTAGGGATTTCTCCTATATTATTGGTTATGACGGAGCGGTTTTCCCCGGAACAAAAAAAAGTTATTGCTTGGAAGGGATCTTTAACGGCCGGAATGACCTTATTTATTTTTGCAGTATTAGGTTCTCTTATATTTAATTTTTTTGGCATTACTATTGAAGCATTTCAAATTATGGGTGGAATTATTTTTTTTCGGAGTGGACTTCGAATGTTAGAAGCAAAAGTGGGTCGATCTAGAACAACACAAATAGAACAAGATGAATCAGAAAATCATGATGATATTGCCATTAGCCCTATTGGCATTCCACTCATTGCAGGACCTGGCGCCATTACCGCATCTATGTTATTATCCAGTCAAACACCTCAATTTTATAGTTATGGCACATTGATTTTTTCCATTATTTTAGTTTTATCTATTGTTTATCTCATATTGAGAAATGGTGATTTAATTATAAAGAGAATGGGCTATACAGGGATGCGCATTGTTCAACGAATCATGGGGCTCATTCTCATGGTTATTGCAGTTCAATTTGAAATTAATGGTATTGGAACCGTCTTAAAGCAATTACTTCAATAGAAGCATTTTCTGCATAAATATATCTTGATCCACTTGGATTTTTAAAAAGTAAATTCCTGTTCCAACTGATTCATGAAATGTATTTTTTCCATCCCATTTCATTTCATGAAATCCAGCGTTTAATTCACCCAAGTGACGATGGTATATTTCTCTTCCAAGGATATCATAAATTTTCATATCTCCTATAGCTTTATTAGGAATATCAATTTTTAGTCGTGTTTCTGAATTAAACGGATTTGGGAAGTTAGGGTGAACAGCAAAATGCTCCGGCAATACATTTAAGGCTAAATCTGAAAATCCAGAAGAGAGAGCTTGTCCTTCTCTATCAAAAAATTGATAAAGGACAGATGTTTGGAATATGCCTTCTTCCACTTCTGCTAAAGAAAAAGTAATGTAATCTATAGACGATTTTTGTAAATGTGAAAATGTAGTGGATTGAATCCCCTTTGTAGAATCATAATGGGTTAATACCATGTGATTAGAAAAATCACTCATATTTTTGATCGTTACTTTTGTCATTGTTGGGTCAGAAAATGTTATTTGTCCAGTGGTAGTTCCTTCCGGGAGTTGAATGGTTAACGATTGAACTCTTGCTACCGCCTCTAATGGTACTCCCATAGTCATGATGGCACCGGGAACGGGTTGATAATCTTGATAGTACCAATTCCACATTTGTCCAAAGGCAGCCAAATCTCTCAAATTCACTTCACCATCCAAACTAGGGGTAACATAGGGGGGGGTACCATCAAATGGAGCCAAATCCACATTAGGCCAAGCGTCATTAAAGGCAATTACATCCTGTACATCAATGGCAAAGTCATGGTTTAAATCGCCCCATAATTCACTAAAGAATTGTAATGTATCAGAGACGGTTAACAAATTATACGCCATGGCAGAATCCACAACTACAGTAATCGTATCAAAACTAGGTAATACATCTTCTAATGCAATCACAATGGATGAATCGGTGGGAATTAAGGAATAAGATACATCTCCCCACTGACTGGATGTAACCAAAATATTAAAATCCCACAATAATTTATTAAATTGAATATTTAATGTATCAACCGTTAAAACAGATACAACTTGGCTTGAATCCACTTCAGGCATTTTTTGAGTTACCACTGGAAAAACATCATCGAAATAAATGCCATCTGTTTCTACAGTTTCAGATGTATTTCCAGCTGAATCAATTGCCTTTAAAAAGGTCGTATATAAAATATCTCTTCCTAAACTTAACCCAGTAATGGTATCTGTGTTACTAAATCCAATATTGGTGAAAGGCATAATATTAGCTTGTTCCCCATCAATTCCGATGGCTAATTGGAAATATTCCAGCCCAACATTATCAGAAAAATTTTCCCATCGATAACTCAGTTGAGATGAATCTGGTGTATAATCAACATCCATAATCCAATTACCATCAACAATAAATCCAGTGTCAGGAATTTGAGTATCAATATAAATTCCATTCCCCCAAGTGGTATCCGAATAATTTCCTGCTGAATCTTGAGCAAATGCGCCTCCAAAATATCGAGTATCATTGGATAGATTTAATTGATTCCAACCACCATAATTAAGTGTATTCCCATTTGTCCATCCTTGAACATCAGTTAAATTTGAATCTGTGCCCAGTGCATAATAAGATTCCTGTATTCCAGATGATGCATCGGATTGATCCCAATAGAGTGTTAATGAATCACCTTCATTATAATATGTAATATCTTCGCCTTGGCGCCCTTCAAGTAAGTTTAATACTTGGGGTGATGTTCTATCAACTTGGACTAAGGAGCCATCTGTTGTTTCAGACATATCACTCCCACTATTTCCAGCTGTATCAATGTACGTTATAACAAACGATACTATTCCATCAGGATCAATTTCCGAAAGTATATGTTCCCCCGTCCACATGGTTGCATTATTAGATTGGGTTGTATTAATTGTATCTTCTAAAATAAGTGTGGTTGGATTATTAAGCCCTTCACTGGACGTATAAGAAAGGGTAAATGTATTGCCTATTGTAGCCCAATTTGAACTGAGTTCATTATTAGATATTACAGTTACTTCAAAAAGTTCTGGAATTGTTTCATCAATATGATAAACCGTATTGTAAGTAGTCCCCGTAGTTTCATTTCCTGCTTTGTCTTGGATGATAGCAGTGAATTCAGCATTTCCATTTTCTATAAAGCCATCCATGGAAGTAAAAGTTTCCCGTGAAATATTTACCAGTAACGTACCCAAAGATTCAATTGTATTAGATACGCCCAAATTCACAAAATTACCACTATCAAATCGAACTTGGGATTGGACTGAACCATCTATTAATGTTTCATCATCTTCAGAAATTGGAATATCTAAAACCATTTCTAAATTTGTCGAATTCCAAAAGCCGGAAAATATCGTCCCTCCTGTTGTATATACAGAATCTAAATAAAAAGCGGCTGGAGCCGTCATATCAAAAAAGACATAACTGTCATCTGTGGTGGAATCAACTTGAATCCCTTCGTTCCCCACCCAATCCATTATATCAATCGTAAATGGAATATACCCTTCGATTTCCGTCCCTTGTATTGTGTAAGTGGATGTTAATGTCCAATCTACAGACGATTGAGAATCGGGATTATTTTCAGCAATTTGAATTGTTATAGTTCGCAATGATTCTGCTGAAACTGCGATGAGCTTTATTTCATCTCCTATACCAGCTAAAGATGCATGAGTAGAATGATTTGAAGATATGGTAACACTATTCATGAAAGGTGGCGTTCCGTCAAATCGAACCACAGACCCATCTGATGTTGAAATAATATTTTCTGGTGCATTCCCGGCAGAATCCTCGCAAGTGATTATAAATGACACCCATCCATCCATATCTGACTCTGAAAAAGTATGACTTGCATCATAATCCAACCCGTTGGAATTGACTATTTGATCTTGGTTTGCAATATGAGTTGTAACGGTTCGAATCGCTTCATTGAGAGAAAATTGTAACGTTACAATACTGCCCAATGCGGCCAAGGAATCACCATATACATTGTCCGACGCAAGGATTACTGGTGTAACTACAGGCGCTGTTTTATCAAATTGAACTTCTGTGTTATTTGTAGATGCATTGTAATCCGGTCCGGTCTGACCTGATAAATCTGTGTATGTAATGGAAAAGGAAATGACACCTTCCGGATCTGTTTCCTGCATCACGTACGTTCCAAAATAAATAAGTCCAGATGGATTTTCTATACTTGAAATGGTTCCAACAGTAGTTAATTCAATATTGGCTAAAATTTCTGTACCAGAAAATGTAACAGTAATGGTATCGCCTACTTTTGCCCAAGACGAATCTGTATTGGATGATATAATAGATACATCAATTAAATCAGGCGGACCAACATCGTGACTCACAAAACTTCCATCAGTTGTAGATAAAACAGAATCTGCTATATTTCCAGCTCTATCGTTAAAGGTAATTGAAAAATCAAGTGGTCCAGAAGGTTCTGTCCCAAGAACAGTATATTCCCCTGTATATATTCCTACATTTTCTATTACAGGAACATTTGATTCTGCCACAGTAAGTACCACAGAAGTAATAGGTTCATTAGGTTCAAAAGTCATGGTAGCAATATCTCCACCAACGGCAATGGATTCATTCATATCATTATTCGATACAAAATGAACTGAGGATAATAATGGTTTTGTTCGATCAAAAATAACTAAACTTTCGTCGGTTGTTTGAATAACTGGATCACTGACTAAGCCTACTGAATCAGTGACTACAATTTCAAAAGGGACTTCTCCTTCTGGATCTGTGTCTGTCAATTGATATTTAGCATAATATTTCTTTGTATTAGGAGGAAGATTGGTGGTCCAAACTGCACCATAGATAGTACCATTGTTTCCATTGCCGGATATATCATAAACCATATTTCCTGAACCTTCGTTAAAGTTCCAATAGCCAATTAAATTAGATGATACATTATAATTATCAGAACTAGCTAGTGGATTAAGACCATTATATAGATCACTAATCGCTTCTGCTGATAAGGCTGTATCCCAAATTGCCACTTCATCCATTTCCCCATCGTAGTATGGATCATTCCAATTTGATTTTCCAAGGTGAAAATTCTGTCCACTATCAAAATCACTAAAACTATAAGTATTATAAGCATTTGACCCCAAATTCTGTCCATCTATATACAATACCATTCCTACACCACCTTTATCATAGGTAAATACTACATGATGCCATTGATCATCATCGCATGTAACACCAGGATCGATTGTATAGGTTTCTCCGAATGGATGTATTGTTAGCTCTAAATTCCCTCCAGTTCGATTACCCTTTGTTGATAAAAATATATCTCCTGAACTGCCTCTACCAAAATCAAAGATCCGTTCCCAAGTATCCCTAGTATCTATCTTAAACCATGCGCTAAAAGATAGATCATCCAAATAACTAAAATCAGGAAGGGTGATATAGTCATCCGCCCCATCAAAGTTGAGCGCATAAAAATTAGCAAATCCCGTAGAAGTGATTGCTGCAGTTTGAGTAACAATTGTTGCTATTTGGTTAATCAATAATTCATTTCCTTTAAATGCCACTGTAATAGTGTCTCCAACTTTAGCCCATGATGTATCGGCATTGTTTGAAACAATATTTACAGAACTTAAAGTAGGTTTTGTGTTATCAAAAGTAACAATAGTCCCATTGGTAGTGGAACTGGTTCCTTCCGTAGGGTTTCCTCTAGAATCTGTAAGCGTAGCAATTTGGAATGGAATAATACCTTCGGTATCACTATCTTGCATTTCATATGATGCTGACCATTGATTGCTACCAAGATCAGAAATGATAGCATTTTGTGTAGAAATTGTTGCAGATGGAGTTTGAATTTCTACATCTGTTTCAAAAGTCAAAGTGACTACATGCCCCACCGTAGCCAGAGAAGAATCAGAAAAATTTGATTCATAGGATGCGCTTATTAATGAAGGTGGTGTTTCATCAATTAATAATATTGTGGTGCTTGTTGACCCTTCCGTTTCATTTCCGGGAATATCATAAATCACAGCTTTAAAAAAGAGTGTATCATCTTCTGTATATCCAGTCAATGCTTCAACCGAATCTTCAATAAGAGACATGGTTTTAATATCTCCCACTTCTTCTGATTCTATAAAGACATAATCTCCAATAGATTCAAATGGGTTACTCCCAACCTTCCCCCACATTTGTACACGACCACTATCCAAGGTTGAATCGGAATCAATTGGGACAAGTATGTCAATTCCTGTATTCGTAGAATTCCAAAAAGTTGCAATCTCATTGCCGCCTGTAGCGCTTACATCCCCAACCGTGAAATCAGCAGGCGTTGTCATATCAAAAATGATATAAGAATTATTTGTGGATGTGATGACAGTGTCTCCTTGATTGCCAGCAGAATCAATAAAAGTCAATTCGAAAACTAATATCCCTTCAGTATCAGAATTTGAGAACGTATAAACAACATCAAATTCTTGAGCGTTATACCAATTTAGAGTCGTTACATTCCCATTAAAAGTGCATGAAGAAGAAAGAAGATCTTCAGATGTATTTGCTTGGATTCTTCCAATATTTCCTTCCAAAGCCCAAGACTGATTCCAACTATTATTTGTTGATAAATGAGCATAATCAATACTGGGTTTTGTACGATCAAAGGCCACTTCGCTTTCGTCCGTTGCATCTGCAAAACCTTCAGCAGGATTCCCTCGATCATCGACTAATTCATTTACTGTAAATGCAATAATACCTTCATCATCTGTCTCTAACATTGTATATACAGCTGACCAATTGAATGACCCCAAATCAGCTATAGTTGCATCGCCACTTGCAATGGTTGCCGTAGGTGATTGGATGATTTCACTCGTTTGAAATGTGAGTGTTATCTCATCATCCACTTTAGCTTTGGTCGAATCTGCATTATTGGATTCTATATGAGAACTCAGAACGGTCGGTGCTGTTTCATCGATAACTAATGTATTTTCGCTTAATGTGCTTTCTGTTTCATTCCCCGGCCGATCAGTCATAAATGCTTTCACGTAAATAGTATCTTCTTCTGCATATCCTGTAATAGCTTCTACTTGTGTTTCTAAAAGAGATATGATTTTATTCGTACCAAAATCATCTGGTATAATTGTGACAGGATCTCCAAATAATTCATAAGCGTTGGTGCCAACTTTTGCCCATAACTGGATGGTTCCATTATTTAAAGTAGTATCATTCGCCGCAACAGGAACTTGAATATCTAAACCAGTATTTGTTGAATTCCATGCGTTAGTAACTATATTCCCGCCAGTCGAAACAACAGTGCCAACAGTAAATGCTTCTGGGGGATCTGGGTCGAAAACCACATAACTTCCATCTGTTGTTTCAATTGTTTCTACACCACTATTCCCTGCACAATCATTATATTGAATAGTGATGTCAATCGGTCCCACTGGATCATCGGCATCCATTTCTTTATTTCCATGAACAATCGTAGTATCATTTGTAAATGTTTGCCCGTATTTATTCCCTAAATATTTATATGTTTTGGTTAATTCCAATTCTGTTAATTCTCTGTCATACAATAATACTTCTGCTATAAACGAATCATTATATTGGAAATTCAATCGATTGCGGTTGATTTTATATTTATCGAATTGTCGACCATTTGTAATATCAGCCCAATTAGCCACATTCCCATCAACAATAGTTGATGTCCCTGACGTATTCGCAATAAGTCCATATAGTTTTAAATCATTATCCCAAGGTTCAAAATTGATTTCCCCACCACTATAAAACTTAAAATGCCCATCATTTGTTTTATGCGTAATCTGGAAATAATTGTTATCATTGATATCTCCATTTGAGAAAAAGGAATCAAAATTTTCAGGTGTATTATTTTGTTGAAATACAATTAATAAGGAAAATTCTGATGCATTCCATTTGTTGCCACCTAAATCGTGAACCAGCATATCTTCTTCTGCTTTATTAAACCGGAGTGCCGCTTGACCATTAAATTGGTTTTCCACTAATGATGGAATTCCTTGTCCTGCTTCTTCAATAACATCTGCACCATTACCTGACTTATCAGCCCAAAGTGGTACATCTCCATCCACAATATTATCTTCATATAACCCTTCAGATATTCCATCCCCATCTACATCATTGGCATCTAGCCAAAGTTTTAAATTGTCAGTAATAATTTCACCACCAACACATTCGCTGGCTCCATTATAAGCTACATCGGATGTATCATAAAGAATAATAGAAGACGTGGCTAAGGAAACCGTAGTTTCATATAATATTTCATTCCCACTGAAATCTAATTTTACTGTATCTCCTACTTTAGCCCATTGTGTGTCTGGATTATTGGAAATGATTGTTACAGGCGATACATCAGGCGCTGTATGATCATAACTAACAGATGTTCCATTAGTTGAGCCGCTATGCGTTCCAGGATTCCCTAAATAGTCCGTAGTTGTAATTTCAAAATCAATACTTCCTTCAGATTCTGACCCATCTATAATATATGTTGCTGAAAATTGTTCTCCTCCTTCATCTGTTTCTGATGCATTATCATTTCCTTCGACTGTTACATTCGGAATTTCTACATCTTCATCATATTCCATAGTGATGGTAATAATATCTCCATCTGATACCAGATGAGAAAAAGTATTATTTGATGAAATAGATACAGGGTTTGGATTACTTGCAATTAAATCAATAGTTAAGGTTGTTGCGCTCGTATCACCTTCAGAATAATTTCCAGCTACATCAAATAATAATGCAGAAAAAGACCCAACACCTCCATGCGCATAGCCCGTGACGCCTGCGAAATCAACAGCCGAAGCTGTAATGGTTTTTGTTCCTGATGTTACATCTCCAATCACAATGGGGATTTGAGGGCCAATAGCTTCATATCTATTTTCGTCAATTTCGGTACGCATTTGAAATAATGATCCAACAATAACTGTATTATCATAAACTGGCTCTTGAAAATAAATAGGTGATTCGCCACTGGCCCAGGATGCTCCATTTAAAGTGGCCGTATTATTGTTTGATGTGTAATCTACTGTTGTTCCGCCAGATGTTTCATCAATCTGCCAATATCCCACTAATCCTGTTTCATCTCCATTAAGTGTGATTTCCTTTGATGCTTTTATTTCTGCAGCAGATCTAACAATGTTCCACAATCGAACATCATCCATATTTCCATCAAAATATTTCGTTGTTCCACCTTTAGTAAAACTACCTAAAGTAACATTTCCTGGAGCACCTGTCCATTCCACATTTCCCATAGCATCAGTGGAATCAATCACCGACCCATTTCGGTAAATGCGAACTTTAGTTCCATCATACGTGGCAGCTAAGTGGGTCCATTGTCCAACCGGAGTGGATGTTTCAGCCATCTCCGCATAATCAATTGAATTGATAGTTGTTTTTAAATAGAAACGCCACCCGGTTGCAAAAAAAACAAATCCAAACCCAGCTTCTGTTCCGCCATTATCTGTAGCAAAATTTAGAAATCCTTCATTGTCACTCCATGAATTTGGTTTAACCCATGTTTCAACGGTTAATGCATCTGTAACCTGATATGAAGCAATAGCTGGAATAGTTACTTCATCATTGGATCCATCAAATGATAAAGAATTTCCTTCAATATAATCAAAATTCACAACTGCAGAATCTTGCGGAACATTCACTTCTAATTGGACTTCCGTATTTGTGCTCGCCCACGTCCCAGCTTCAACAATGCCTCCCAATGCAGTTACTCCGCCAACTGTGAATGATGGGGGTTCGGAATTATCAACTACAACACTTGAACCATTGGTTGTTTGTTTTACCGTACTTCCATCAACCTCATTTGCATCTGTGAAATCAATAGTGAATTGGAGGGGTCCATCCGGGTCAGAAGCTTGAACTATATAATATGCTACCCAATTTGTTCCGCCTAAATTATCTATATTACAGGCATTTCCATTAATTTGAACATATGGATCTCCAGACAAATCTGAATCTGCCATAAAATTAAGCCAAATATTCGTTCCTTCTACAGCTGTGCTTGGATCTTCGTTTGCGGATTCAATCGTAACACTGGTTAGTTGTGGAAGTGTAATAATTTTCACATTGTCAATAATCCATGAATCAATCCAATATGAATCTGTCCCATAAGCTGTCCACTTTAATTTTAAATCACTCCCAGATTCGATATCTGCAGTGAATGATTCTGTCCTTCTATCAATGGATACAAAACCAGCATCGGGACCAATTTCATAATTAAGTACAGGAACCCATCCATTTCCCCCGTCATAACTGATTGTCATTCCATTGGTATGATCAGATGCACCCCAAAAATCCAATGCAAAATCAAATTCAATCAAAACGCCCGCATTATCACCTACATCAATATCCGGTGTTTGAACATCATTTGAATAATCAAAAATTCGTGGTGACCATGTGAATGAAAGTGCTGGTGGAGTTGTATTTCCATCATATCCGCTTTGGACTTGCCAATTATTGTCATTATCAGTAGTCCATTCAGCGGGTAAAGCACCATCTACATCAAATGATTCTGTAAAAAGCACATCTCCTTTTAATGGAAGAAATGACGAAATGATTATTAGGATTGGAAGCCAGTGTTTCATTGAACTGTAACGAGACAACCTCGCTTCCCATTAATAATCATAGATTCATCTTGTGAACTCACTAATTCACATGATTCTAAGTCATACTCTATAGTGGTTTTCCCCGCAGAAATTCCAATGAATTGTATATCAGCAATATGCCCCGTTCCGCTCAAAGATGTAATGCTTGAGTCCAAGAAATAAATATATATATCAACAGATTCTTCGTTTTGGTCCCACACGAATAGTGGTGTTGTTGAACTCGAATCTGTAAAAAATATTCCAGGGAATAAGGTATCTACCTCCAAGATAGATGAATCATATATCACATTGAGATGAGCGCCTGCATATCCCGTGTCCGGCTGAACAATATGAGCACTTAATGTAAATATTGAATTAACTGAAACTGTAGTATCCTTGGGATGAAAAACAAGTGCAGGTGGATCAGGATTATTTTCTGCTTCCGAATCAACTGGGTTATCTAGCTCTATTTCATAAATTGTACAGCTAACAAAAAATAGAGCACCTATCCAAAAAAGCGATCTAAACTGAATACTAACCACTACTTATGCTCTCTATTCAGATGGGAGAATAGGTCCATAAATATTTAATTCGGGTCTTGGACCTGTGAAATAAGCATGAATGGCATTTGACATCCAAGATGAAGTTGCTGCTGCAGAAAATCCAATTATATAATTATTAAATTTTATATGTTCTGAATGGTATTTCTCAACTTGAGTTTTTAATTCAGCAATTTCTATTTCATTTTCTGATTCATTATATTGAGCCAAACTCAAATTCATATCCTGCACACTTTTATTGTAATTTGAATAACTAACTAATATCGAAGCTATTAGGATACTTTCAAAAGATGACCACATGATTCCTGATGGTTTATTCTTAGAATAAAATTGACCCCAACCAGGAACCGCAAAAGAACGTATCATGGCTCCCATGGGCGTTTTATCTAAAACAATTTCATCTGGGTTTGGGAACAATAATTCTTTTCTTGCGCTTACTAAATCATCTTTAACTTTTTTGAAAATGTCTCCAGCCCAAAGAAGAAGTTCATTAAAGACACCATCACTATATTGTAAAAATTGAACATTTTTTTCCTGTATAATACCACCTGATCTCACAGAATATAGCTGCCCATTTAATTTTGATATATCACCTTCTTCATTTAATGTATTAAACAATATATAATCGCTCTCATGAATTTGCCCTAATTCTCTAATGATTTCCATTTTATCAATTACAGAACTTTCATTTGAAGAAAAAAGATCTATAATCGTTTGTTCAACCTGAGATGTGAAAAAAGTAATTTTTGAACCAAACTTAATTTGAATGGATTCTTGGACATTTTCAAAAACTGGTGCAGAATCTAATTCTCCAAATGAATTAATAACAAGTAAACTGCTTTTCCCGTATGTGGACGAAAAAAGCAATAATAAAAATAAACTAATTAATCGATATTTAATCATCATCTGGATTTTTATTTAAGTGATATCGAATTGTTGCCGGTTGATCTACAGTTATACCCCTTGTATCAATTAATACACCTTTTCTATACACCTGTAACTCATGATCCCCTGCTTCTATTTGAAGTTTTATTTTTTGTTTATTCCATTCATGCTCTTTATTGAGTTTAAATGTTAAATCTTTATGATCTGTTTTAAACTTTATATCATAAACTGGATTTAAGAAAAATTCTAAGTTCACCGCTTTAGATTCATTAATTATCATAGGATATAGAATGGGAGCATATCCTTTTGCAATGATTTGAATTTGATGTTCTCCAGGACGAATTTTATATTGATCTATAGGTGTGCGTCCAATTTGTTCACCATCTATATATACATTTGCCGGACGAGGAATAGTCACGAGAGATAGGCGAACTTGTCCTATCAATATGGAAACTAATAATAATGGAATAATTTTTTTAATATCTATTTTCATGAGCATCTTTTAAAGTACCATCTAAAAATAAATTTAAATCCAATTTATCCACCCAGCCATCGATGAGAATTAATTCTCCTGACCCTATTTCTGCTTCAATAAAACCGTATACTCGATCGCCTGTTACTTTTTGTCCAGCTAAAACTTCCCCTCTTCCAATGAGCATGGAACTATTACTGCCTGCGTGAGGAAAATATCTGAAATGTGTCTGATCTTTTTTAATAATATACATATTTCCTAATGAGATTAATTCTGCGCTGGGGCCAATATCAAGTATATATTCGGTTTGAGGTAACTGAATACGTTTTCTAGCTGGGGCAAATTGGTAATCCGAACCAGCGATGATTGATAAATCATCCACATATTTATATCGACCTGGAATGGATAATTTATAATTTCCTGTAGAATCTGTATATACTGTGTTTATGATAGAACCAAAGTTTAAAATGGATACATCTAAATCAGGAATGGGTGATTCCCCTGACCTCTCTCGAACTCTTCCCGTAAATATAAGGCGTCGTTCTTCTATAAGAATCGGTGGCAACCTTAATTCCCCAAACTTTACACCCGTAAATGGAAGTGTTAAAGGATCAAAATCTTCATTAGACATTTTTATAACTAATGTATTATTTGGATTTTGAAAATCTAAAGTACCCTGAGGTAAAAATAAGGGCATTACATTTGGTGGATCTGTTGTGACTGAGACTAATAATTGTTGAGATGCAGAATCACCTGTATAAACTTCAAATGTAAGTCTGCCTGGATCTAAACCAACATACTCTAGTGGAATCACCATCTCTATCTCACCAAACTCATATGAAATAGAAACAAGTGGAATTCTTTGATTCGTTATAATTCTCGGATATTTCGCCATAAGCGAAAAGGAACACCCAGATAGGGTAAATGATGCTATAACAAGCCCAAGCAATAACCCTTTATTAATAATAACTTTTCTTATTTTTTTGATCATAACAATCATAACAATTATTTGAAAATAGATTCTCGTATCTGTCCGTTTTTAATGCTGAACGCCGATAGGTCGAGTATGTGGAAAATAAGTCAGAGTTTAGCAGGCCAAACTTTAGGATTTGTTAAAAAGGATGCAAGCATTTTCATATTCATATTATGAATGATTTTTTTATTAAAAATATTAAAAAACTTTAAGTATTAGCATTTATTTAAACGAATTGTAATCGAATTCTTTAATAAACCTCGAGAATAAGACCTAGGCCTTCTACCTCCTTTTGTTTCTTTTCCATTTTTGGGGTTTATTCTTTTTCTCATCTCTATTGTATTCTTAATCTGTCCTAAATTCACAACTTCATTTTATGGCTGAAAAAGAACACATATTACTTCAACAAGTAAAACACTCTGATAAAGGAGCTTTTAAAACTTTGTTTTCTTTATACCATGATACATTATTTCGATTTGTATTTTATCGAGTCAAAGATAATGATTTGGCCGAAGATATAACTCAAGATACTTTTTTACGGGTTTGGAAAACTCGTGAATCCCTCCAACCTAAAAAATCATTCTTTTCACTCATAGCTCGTATTAGTTCCAACTTATGCTATGATTATTTTCGACATGAAAATGTAAAACATCGGCATGAAGACTTTATTCCAATTCATGGGCATTCAGAGTTGGATAACCCAGAAGTCAATACACATGCTTCAGCCCTTGAGGAAGAAATTCAAGAAGTCATTAATAACTATCTCCCAAATAAATGTAGAAATATTTTTATCTTGAGCAGAATCGAAGGAAAATCAAATCCAGAAATTGCAGCTATACTCGATTTATCTGTTCGCACTGTTGAAAATCAAATCTACCGAGCCCTTAAAATTTTGAGAAAACATTTAAAGAAATATTTATGAGTAAAATGAAACCTTTTATCGTTTTTATACCAGATGCGGGGAAGAAGCACCTTTGGGTGTCCCTCCATCTATTTAAATAATAAATAGACATTATGAATATCAAAGAAAAAGATTTAAAGAAAATTTGGAAATTAAGTTCTCAAGTTGATTTGCCAACACCTCCATCATTAGATGAAGCATGGGATCAATTGGAGCAAAGAATGACCATTGCAGACATGGAAATTGAACCTAAACAAAAAATAATGGGTTTACAATTTTCTTTATTAAAACCAAAATTGGTTTTTGCAAGTGCAATGGCTCTCTTTTTAATCATATCAACCCCCATGGCCGTTCGATATTTAAATACAACATCTGTTTTAACTCAAAATGCTGAAATAGAAAATATTGAATTAAGTGATGGTTCCCATATACAATTAAATAATGATAGTAAAATTTCATATCAAAAAGATTTTAACACTGATAATAGAACAATTCAATTAGAGGGAGAAGCATTTTTCTCTATTGAAAATAGCTCTGTCCCCTTTATTATTGAAACATCATTCGGACATGTATCTGTTTTAGGAACGTCTTTTAATGTGAAATCTAGAGGCGATAATTTTGAAGTGGGTGTAAAAACAGGGATTGTTTCTGTCTCATCTAAAAATAAAGTATTTAAACTCAAGGCTGGGCAATTCTTAAAATTGAATAAACATAGTATTCCAGTCACTCCAACGAATTTGCCATATAATGATTTTCCAGCTTGGTTAAACAATAAACTTATTTTCCAAGAAACTAATCTAGTGGAAGCCACAGAAGAAATTGAACGATTATTCGATATAACTTTTGAATTTGAAGATCCAAGTTTGCGCACCCTTTCAATTACGGGTGTTATTAATACAAATGATTTACAAACTGTATTAAGTGCAATCTCGTTTTTAACACAGCGGGATTATAAATTCAATCGTGAATCCCGTACCTGTATCATCCAGTAAGCGTCCTTCTCTTACATCTTTAATTCTTTTAGCCCTGTGTTGGCTTCCTTTACAGGCAGAAGATTTCTTTTCCTTTTCCTTTAAAGAGCAATCACTACGTGATGTATTAATTCAGCTGATTCAAGAAGAGAATTTATCTATCATTTTCTCTGATCGGGGAGTTGATTCAACATATATATCAGCTCAATGTAATGAATGTACGTCAGAAGAAGCTCTAGATATTATACTTAGGGGAACACTCCTTTCATGGGAAAAAACTGGACAACAATTCACTATTTATAAACCACGCTATTTTCAATTTTCTATAAATGGCATTATTTCAGATTCGCTCACAGGAGAATCAGTTCCTTTTGCAAATGTATTTATACAAAATAAATTTGTGGGGGATGTGACTAATCAGGATGGACGATTCACTCTGGTTAATATTCCAACAAAGGTATGTACATTACAGATTTCATATATTGGATATGAAACATCATATAAACCATTATTTTTTCCTTTAGATGAAACCAAGTCTATTTCTATTCTTTTACGCCCAAAAGTATTAACCGGAGATCGTGTGGAGATTCAAGGAGAAAATCTTGATTTTATGGATCAATCATCTGGGCAAGGTCAAGTGGCCTTTTTACCTCGACATATTTCTGCTCTCCCCCATTTAGGCGAGACAGATATTTTTCGATCATTGCAATTATTGCCTGGCATTCAGATGGGAACATCAGGTACTGCAGATTTATTCATCCGAGGGGGTACTCCCGATCAAAATTTGATATTATTAGATGGCATTCCGATTTATAAACCAGATCATTTTTTTGGATTTTTTAGCGCAGTTAATTCAGATGCTATTAAAGATGTTCAGGTGTATAAAGGACATATACCTCTTAAATATGGAGGTAAACTATCCAGTGTTATTTCTATGTCAGGAAAAAAGGGGAATGTAAATCGTCAAAAATTATCTGTATTTATAAATATTCTAAGTTCTGGATTTTCATATGAACGCCCATTGCCATGGAATGGGAGTTGGGCTATTTCTGCACGAAATTCTAATTCTAAATATTTTGAATCATCTTTATATCAATCCATTCAATCATTTGTGACTGGAGATGATCGTTTTAACTTATTGAGTGAATCTGTAAAAGGTGATGAAACTAAAAAAACATCTTATTTACCTCAGTTCGATTTTTTTGATTTGAATAATAAAATATCATTTTTACCTACATCATCAGATCGTATTTCTATTTCATTTTTAATTGGCCAGGATAAAATCGATGAATTTAGATCCTTTATTGGGTTCTCTGAATTATGGACTTATGATTCAGTTAAAACAGAAGAATCCACGGATTGGAATAATCAGGGAATATCAATCCAGTGGGCACATCATTGGAATCCATACTTTGAGTCTGATTTCAGCATATCTCAAAGCCAATATAATAGCATTTTCAGCATTAGTCAGGTACCTATCGATCCACACTCATCTGTTATTCTTCAAAAGTCTTATGAAAGTAATTCATTCCTAGATCAAACATTACGAATGAATCATCATTGGGTTATTAATGAATCACATCAACTTAATTTCGGAATTGAAAATAATTTTTATAAATCAACCTTATTAACTCAAAAAATGAATAATGATGCTTTTATAAATATTGTTGATCAACATAATATTATGGGAATATCAACAAGCTACATCCAAGATAAATGGTCTATATCGCCTACGAATGTGGCCACAATTGGGTTAAGACTAAATTCAGACCATGCTCAAGATTCATTCATAATAGAACCTCGAATATCTTTTCGAACACATATTACACCCCTATACAGAATTGAAGCATCTATTGGAAAAGCAGTACAATATATTCATCAATTTCAAAGTGATTTAAGTAGTCGTGGAAGTGAAAAATTATGGACACTTTCTGATGACAAGCTTCAACCAAGTGAAGCACTATTTTCAAATATTGGGATGCATTGGTCAACTGATGCATACCAAATACATATGGATATATATAAAAAATTATACACAGAATTAGTTAATTATTATCAAATGAATTCCCCTGCACCATTTGTAACAACTCGAAGGGCATCATACCCATCAGATGTATTTTTTGGGAATGGTAATAGCTCAGGAATAGAATTTCTATTCCATAAGAGACAAGGGGTCATACATGGTTGGGTGACTTATCATTATGGAAAATCAACATATTCTTTTGATGAACTATATGGGGGGCAATCTTATTTGACTGATCATGATCATACACAAGAATTAAAGCTAGTTGCCATGGGAAAAATAAAATCATTAGATATTACATTAAATTGGATTTTTTCATCGGGCACTGTATTTACAGATCTATCAAATATGACTATTTCTGACGATGAAACCATTTTTATTTCTGATAATGATAAAAACACACAGCGTCTTCCACCTATTCACAGACTAGATCTGAGTATTACAAAATCGTTATCAATGTTTGGGCGTTCTATGGATACTGGTTTATCTATTTTTAATGTATATAATAGGCAAAATATTAGCCATAAACGTGTAAATCCTTTTGGATCTAAACCATCTATGACAAATGTTAAAATGCTTGGGTTCTCTCCTACAATTTTTGTTAAAATGTATTTTTAATATATGATGTGGAGGCGGGGAGAATTGAACTCCCGTCCGAAATAGAGGGATGAAAGACGTCTACATGCTTAGTCGTCCGATTGGAATCTTATTCTTCCATTTATCAGCGACAAAAAGCAGGAAGAACCAGCTTGCTAAATTTCATTCCAAAACCGCAAACATGTTTTGGAACTAGTCTATGTAGGTGACGCCCCTGAGCAAGACCATAGACGCATCAAGCTCGGGACGGGTTGCATCAGTTAAGCTGCAGCCATGTAGCCATAATCGGCATTTATGTGTTTTGTCAGATGATTATGGAGGGAACTGACATCCTCCGCATGCAATCCAGCATTTCTCATATCCCGTCGAAACCGATCGCCCCCATTGTCAAAAATCATTAAAATATACATATAAAAAGAAAAGGCTTCAAACGCCAACCTGAAGCCTTAACTTACGATTCATTCGGCTCTTTCAGCCAAATATTGATTCATTTGTCAGCCCCTTTTAAAAAATTTCTTTGTCAAAAATTTTTCGCCAAAAGAGGCTAATAAAGTATAGAGGATCATACCTATTTTACGCAACTGGAAAAGTGACCATTTTAAACTTTTTTTACCATTTTTTATTCTAGCTTTTTCTGAATATTAACTATAGATAAATTTTCATATCAAATTTTAACACAATAGATACAGGATATAATGATAGAATTTAAATGGATAGAGTGGTTAGGCTATTTGGCTTCAATTATAGTGGCTGTTTCATTAACCATGGCCAATATACGAAGATTAAGATGGATTAACTTATTGGGAGCTTCAGCTTTCACACTCTATGGCTGGATTCTCAATCTTTATCCTGTATTTTTTGTAAACCTATTTATTACTTTTATTAACATTTATTATTTAATTCGTATGTCTTTAACAAAAGATCGATTTCATTTAATTCCCATTTCTTGGAAAACGAGTATTTTTTTACCTCGATTTATTGAATTTTATTTAGATGATATTCAAAACCATTTTGGGAATATTGATATAGATTTTTTAAAAAATTATGATTCTATTTTTATCACTAGAAATGTGGTACCTGTTGGTTTATTTATTTACGAGAAGGAAAATGACGGCATTATAAAAATACATTTAGATTATGAGGTGCCTACCTATCGAGATTATGAAACAGCTCGCTATTTCTTTCGTGAATTTCGTGAATTAATGAATAGAGATGGATATCATACTTATATTACTTTTAGTACCATTTCAGCACATCAGAAATATTTGAAAATAATGAATTTTATTGAAGATAAAAAAGAGCCTGGGAAATTTATTCGTAAAATTTGATTATAATCTCTTATGATCAATCTAATTTTAAACCTTAGAATCTTCACTTAACTTTTCCATCGAATTTTAGACCTAATAAGGAGATTATCTCATGCCGGAAGCAGAAGGAAAAACATTTGATTATTTAGACGAAAATCATATTAAACAAAGTTTCTTAGAAACATTTTCATTTGATAGCCTAGATCAATATATTTTAACTGAAACACAAGAATTCAGCGCTGTATGCCCCTTTAGTGGCCTCCCAGATTTTGCTTATCTTAAAATCGAATATTTTCCAGAAGGTGGAAAATGCATCGAACTTAAATCATTAAAATACTATATCATTAGCTTTCGCAATGTAGGCATCTTTCAGGAAGAAGCAACAAAACGCATTTATCAAGATTTATCAAAGGTGTTGGAAACGAATCGAATTCGAATTACAACTATTTATAATACACGAGGTGGTTTTGATACTACTTGTATTGAAGGCGATATTGATTATGAAGTTCCTAGTGGTGGATGTGGTTGCTAATCAAAAATAATTATTGTAATTAAATAAAAAGGGTTCAAACCCTTTTTATTTATTATTTATTAAAGTTGGGTTAAGATGGATTTAGGGAAATGCATAGTGACAAGCATATTAGGGACATCAACAATTTCAGCTATTTTTAGATCTCCAACCAATGAACAAAGCATATAAGCATCTTCAGCACTAATCTCATAGTTTTCGGATAGGTGGTCAACCATAAAATTGACTGCCTTTTTTGTAGCGATATCAATCGTTTCACCAAAACCAGTCACTGCATAAAAGTCTTCTGTTTCATATTGAGGCTCTTGAATCGCGGGTTTATTCTTTAACACCCTTAGCCGATAGACAAAAGTCATGGGAGCTTCTATCGCGGTACCACAGACCTCACCTAAACCTTGAACAGCATGTGCATCACCAATTGAAAAGAGAGCACCTTTGACAAATACAGGAAAATAAACCGTAGTCCCTTCAACAATGCTTGGATCATCCATATTCCCACCATTCGCCCTAGGAGGTATGGTCGATAGCATCTCTTCTGTATCCGGAGCAACTCCCATAACACCAGCAAATGGCTTTAGTGGAATCGTTATTTTACCATTAAACATCGTTGTTTTATTAATTGTGTCAATCTCATGAATATTTAATTTGGGCTCAGGGAATCTATCAGTTAAAAATCCAAAGCCACCAACTATGGCTTGCCAGCCATAATCATGTAACTCAATATCTATTAAATCAACTGCTAATATATCGCCGACTTCTGCCTCTTCTACATAGACAGGGCCTGTAAGCGGGTGAATTGGCCCAAAATCTATATTAATAAGGTCTTTTAGTTCGGCTTTTTTATGAAGCTGACCATCAGATGCTTCATTTGTTATCGCTTTTATGACTGCACCAGATGAGACCTTTAATACTGGAGGAATCAGTTTACTGAATTTATTATGTTTCTTATCTGCAGATAAAATATAATCTGGCTTAATAGTTGCATCTTCAGTGCAAGACCACATCCCGATTAATAAGGTCATCATAATTATTTTTTTCATTGTTATTTCCTCACCTTATAATAAAAAGGCCTCTAACGAGGCCTTTTTATTATTAATCGCTGTGAATGTATTTATTTATTCGCCTTCTGGTATTGGGAAGGTTACCACAGTATCGCCTTCGCGGTCAAGCGGGAGCTCAGATGTTTTATCGTAATGGCGCATATCTGCTAAACGATGCCCTTCTAAAAACAAGGAATACCTCTTTTCATGAAGAACACGATCAACAGCATTACTTGCATCTGTCCCAGTATAATCAGCTACACCAGCTGCTGAGCGAATAGTATTTAGAATACCTTCTGCACCTGAATAATCACTATTACCTACATATACCTCAGCCTGTAGTAATTTTAATTCTTCAGATCTCATTATTGGAACAGAATCATAAGAGTCTGCATATTTTGTAGGTGCCAAATAACTCTCTAATCCATCATATGTAATTGTATCTGATCTTACCAAAACATTATTACTTACTCTTGTATCACCTTCTTCAGCATCTGTCAAAAATGTAGGGTGCACCATCAGTTTTAATGTTGCTGCATCTGGAGCTTCATACATTTGGTTATCTGCATCATTTGCACCTGAACTAAATACATGATAAACACCTACATTAGCATCAGCATTCATCCAGTCTGCGATAGATGTTAATGCTGTCTGAGCTGCACTCCAATCATCTTGCAATACCGCGACTCTAGCTCTTAGACCACGATTGAAGTGAGTAAATGTTTGAGGAGTATCGAACCCAGAGAAACCATCTGATAATGAAAATGAGAAAGCACTACCAGCAGAAGAAAGACTTGTAGATCCGGCATCTAGCAGAGATTCAATTTCTACAAGAGTTTCAGCTTTTGTTGCAACAGGGGTTTCTGTTACACCATCATAATTTGTTCTGGCGCCATTAGTATCCGTAAGGTTTAAAATTCTCATCAGACAATATGCCTGAATCGTTTGCGCAAAGCCAATCGCTCCCGCATCTGAATCTGCACTATTAATAATTGTTTGACAATTTTTAATAACCTTGTAATTCGCCGCCCATGGTGTATAGCATAGAAACCCACCAGCATCAATAGGGCCTCTTAGAAGCTCACCCGTATACCTTGGGTCAGCTGGTTCTAGGTAGTAGGCTTCTCTTCCCACTACTAATAGATCTCTGATATAAACCCCATATCCCGAACGTAATTGTGCTTCAGCACCTGTTACCAATGACTGTATAGTTGCAGTGTCATCAGTTGGATTATTTGGGTCTGGAAAATCCAAATCTTCACACCCTGTCCAAAATAGTACTAGTACCATTGGCAGGAGTCTCATTATTGTTTTTCTTTTATTTATTTTCATTATTATCTCCTTTCTAGATTAGAATCCCATTGATAGAGTTAAATACAAACTTTTGGAAAGTGGGAATGGACTCGTATCAACAGAACCACCCACAGCTTCATTTCCAAACTGACTGACCTCAGGGCTTAGGCCTGAATAGTCAGAATTCATCAACCAATTTCTGGCCGATACGCCTACTTGAAGAAAGCTTACACCATATCCTTGAGTCATACTACCAGGTAAGGTATAGTTGAAGCTAAGGTCTCTTAATGCTACATAGCTTGTAGACTCAACATAAGGTGCGGTTACAGCTCCTAGATTCTCTAGCCTCGTCCCACCATTTTCTACATAATCAACTGTGGTCCCACCTAGATCATAGATCAAGTTTGCTAGATTAATAGCATGACCACCTTCTTTCTTATCTATTAGAAATGAAAGTGAAAAGGGTCCAAAAGTAAAAGAATTTCTAAATGACATCCGGTAATCAGGATTTTCATCTCCTAATACATCAGGATTATCGGGGTCACCCTCACTTCCAATGATCGCAGATGGTGAATACCCTTCTTGAATTCTATAGGTACCTAAAAAAGTTGCAAAACCGCCAAAGTTATAAGCTGGAACGTTTAACTCTGTTACTTTTGACTCATTTGTATAATAGGTCATATGAAAATTCCAATCTAATCCACCCGCTGGAACAAGCATTGTTGGATTCAAGCCAAGAGATAATTCCATTCCATTGGTCTCCATTTTTCCACCATTTTCCCAAGCATATGAAGCTCCAGATGAAGATGGTAAATCAACAAGTAGAATAAGATCTTCTATATTTTGTTGATACATAGTTGCTTCAACAGTTGCTACTCCGCCCATCATCGAAAAATCTACACCAAATTCCATTTCAGTTGTACGTTCTGGTTTAATATCAGAGTTCCCTCTGGTAGAAGAAGCAACAAGACCATTAATACCACCAATATTTGCTGAAGACATTGTGGTATATTTTGCTTTTGCTTGAGGCATATTTCCTGTCTGCCCAAAAGCACCACGAAGCTTAAGGTTATCAAATAAAGCGAACTCACCGAATTGGTATGAACCCGCTGCTTTAGGGTACCACTCTTTTGTTTCTGTATCTCCCAAAGTACTAGACACATCACCACGCATACTGAAAGCCAGATATATATTATCACCAACAGTTATTTCTTCTTGAAAAAATTGTCCACGGTCCTGACGTTTTTTACGATCATGATAGACTGCTTGTGAGCTTGCATTATCTACGTTCGTCTGAGTTGGGATCATTCCTTTTGCGTGAACAAATACCGAGTTCCAATCATAGGTCTCATACTGCAGACCTGCTGTAGTATTTAAACTTATATTTGGCATCTTCACTTTATGTACAACATTCAGAGATAAATTAGTATTTAAGTTATCTGTGGTTGTCATAACTGATTGACCCGGCTCAGAATTTGGTGATTCAATCTGTAGAAAAGGCGGAATAAAAACTTCATTTTCCTGATTATAAAAATCAGCTCCTGCAACTGCCAAAAATCCAAGGTTCATATTCGAAGACCTATATAGATTATAATCGAATGTCATAGAACCCAAGGCACGATGTGTAACTTCATTATTCACAAAATATTCAACTGTTTCCAGCGGATTTGATGGGTTCAGAGGATGTGTAGGAAAAGATCCATCATCCTTTTGTCTGATATCAATGAAACTTGGAGTAAATCCAATGGAAAACCCATAGGTCATGTTAGTATTATCATTACCTGTAACACCCCTATCAGACTCAGAATGAATTAAATTTGTTGAAACTGAAAATTTAGCTTTTTCATTTAAGCGATGATCAACATTCATACGACCGGACAGTTTTTTGTAACCCGTATTTTTAATGATTCCATCTTCATCCATGTATTGTCCACCTAAATAAAATTGAGTACTCTCATCTCCACCAACTGCGCTTAAAGTGTGTTCTGTTAGTATACCTGTTTCACCATAAAGAATTTCTTCATAGTCAAAATCATTCCCAGCCCAAGTTGTTGTATCTGCTGGATTAGTTAATCCTAACTCGGCAATGTCAGCTCCATATTGTGCTTTGGCTTCACTATAATCATTAAATTTACGATGACCCATTTTCCTTAACAGGGAAGAAGAGCCTGTGCGGGTTGAAAAATTGAATTTTGTTTTTCCGCCTTTACCGCGTTTTGTATTGATAATGATTACACCATTAGATGCTTTTGCTCCATAGATAGCTGCAGCACTTGCTCCCTTAAGGACTTCAATGCTTTCTACGTCATTGGGGTTGATATCACCAATACGATTAGTTGGCTGCCCTTGAGGCCTTGAACTACCTGCGCCTGTTGCAGCAGTTACAACATCTATACCAGATTGATTCGCATCATTGTTAACAATGATACCATCAATAACGTAAAGAGGTTGTGTGCTTCCAGTGAGAGTTGATTGCCCGCGAAGATTCACATTCGTTCCACCGCCAGGAGCACCGGTATTTCTACGAATATTAACTCCTGCAAATTGACCGCTTAATGCTTGGTCAATAGTTTGAGTTGGAGCATTTACCAAGTTATCGCTAGAGACAGATGCCACAGCATTGGCTGCATTTCTTCGCTTTACAGTGCTGACTAGACCTGTTACAATCACTTCGTCTTGTTTAAGAATATCTGGTTCTAAACTAAAATCTAGCGTTCCACCATTGGATGGCGCTTCTAGGGTTTTATAACCAATATAAGCAACCATCAATGTTGCATCGCTTGGCACTTCCAAACTATAATAGCCAGCTAAATTGGTGATTATACCATTAAATGTCCCCTTTACAAAAACCTGAGCACCTGTTAAGGATTGTCCTGTTTCTGCATCGGTAACAGTCCCTGATACCTTGACTGCTTGAGCCATTCCCATGCTAATGCTAAGCATCAACACAAAAATTGACTTGAGTATATATGTTTTTTTTATCACGATCTTATCTCCTTCTTTAATGTTTATTATTAAGACTTTATTATTAAGACCTTTTCTTGCAAGATTGTTATAACAACAATCCATATGCCTGGATACATTTGTAACATTAGGGATGGAGTATCCAAGAACATGCCTTATTTTCCGAAATACTAACTCTACAGGCAAGGGTTTTCTTATTTTTATAAAAATACCTTTTATCTGTTTTTTTTCATGAATGATAAATTGTAATTTCCCCGCCGGTTTTACCAATAATTATTTTTGATCCGGTAGCTCAGTTGGTAGAGCAGTGGCCTTTTAAGCCATTGGCCGTGAGTTCGAGTCTCACCCGGATCACACGAAGAGAAACCAGACATCTCTCTCATTAACCCCTCGGTAAATATCGGGGGCTTTTTGTTTCATCTTTAATCATAACTATTCATTACTTATCAAAAGTGGGACACAAAAGTTGGGACACACCCCTGTAGGCGTATGGCATTTACATATGTGCGAGGTATCCTCCTACCCTACTATGAACATTATAAGAATGACCATGTATGAAAATATTAATATACCAGTTATGTTTTAAAAATAGGGTTAAAACACCACTACTTAATTGAAACAGGCAAAAATACTTAATGAAAACCACCAAAAATACGTAGATCTCCCCATTGTAGAATCTTTGGGTTGGGTTGTAATTTCAATCTAAGACATCAAGAAAAAATAAAAAGGAGATAAAACAATGAAAAAGACCTTCATATTGCTTTTTGCAATGATTACAATGATTTACGCAAAAGACAATCCTCAAATTCTTCGTGCAAACTATTTCGAGGCAAAAGCAGGCAAAAGCGCTCAGTTTGTAAAAGGCCTAAAAGATCACACTACCAAATTCCATCAAACCCTCGACCATGCGGTTAATACTTGGGAAGTGGTTGCCGGTGACCGAACAGGTCAATTTCTGCGTACAACGTATCATCAGGGCTGGGTTGATTTTGATGAATATCAAGACTTGCCTGGCGATCCATCACACTGGGAAAGATCTATAACACCCCATGTAAAATCAACTTCAGGAAATGTTTTTTGGGAATTCAATGCTGAACTCTCCCATAACCCTCCCAAAACTCCACCTAAAATGTTTGCATTTTGGAAAGTTCAATATAAAGCTGGCGGATGGAAAAAACACCACGATGCTTTACTGAAAGTACGGCAAGCTCAAAAAGAGAATAATAGCAAAAGTCAAATCATTGTTTATTCCAAAGCTATTGGTGGAGAAGGTCGAATGTATGCCATTGGGGTTGCTTTAGACGGCTGGGCTGATTTAAATCCTGGTGCTATGAGTCTTTATGAAATGCTGGAAACATCATTTGGTGAAGGCGCAGGAAATAAAATATTACAGGCACGTAGCGAAGCTGTTGAAAAATATGAATCTGAGGTCCTTCTTTTTCGTCCAGACCTAAGCACTCCCTTATCTAAATAATAGTAACATTAATAAAAACCCTACATGTGTGGTTTTTGTTTGTGGGATGATGTGCAGATTTAATAGATAAATAAAAAAAGGAGATTTTATGCCGATATGTAAAATTTGTGGGAAAGATTCATTTTGGAATGTTGATGTTGCTTCAAAACTTTGTAAAGAATGTAAAAAAAAGAAAAAGAAAAATCTTCTTTAATTCAGGCTGGAAAGCAGAAAAAAGAAGCTGAAGCTGCAAAGAAGAAAGCAGAAATAGAGAAAGAAAAGCAAACTCTTTCCCAAAAGTATTCTGTTTTAGAATATTATAAAGGACTTGTTTTTTTACTTATGGTTGCAGCTACTGGATTTTTTATATATTCATTAGTACAATTTTTTGATCCACCAATAGCAGCGAAAAAGATTTTAGAAAATGCAATCATAACTTCAACAGTCTCATATTTCATTACAATGTTTTCTTTAAGGGAATAGTATACTACTGAATTTCCTTCTTCTTTGGATTGTACTTCTCTGTAGCTAACAGACAAATCCAGCCTGAAAGCGTTCTTAAGTGTTTTATTCATTTGTTCTAATTGGTTTTAATTAGTTATTATAAATCAGGCCTTTGAGCCTCCGTATTTCTTTTTTGAATTCTAATGGATCTACATTGGCATCGTTTCAATAGTATTTTTGTTTTAATTCCTGATACTTATCATTGTCTTCAAAGACGAATAATTTGCGATTGCCGTAATCTTTCAGATTCAATAATTTGATTCCTTTGAGGCATAGGTATGCCGTCATATAGAAATCTTGCGTTTCTACGTTCATGGTTTTATTCTCTGGTTTAGTGTGAAATATTGCCAGGTTCAGGCAGGATGTGTGGTTATATATGTTCTCATGTTTTTTAAAATGTGTTTTTCCAAAACGAATAATTCAGGCTTGTAGTTTAACGTAGTCTATTTTCGACACTAAATCAAGCGAATTACAATATAATTTCAATTTTTATAGAGCCAAAACGACCTATTATATACATAACTCAAACAACACCAATTAAATCAATAATGCCTTCGGAATAATAGAATTAACAGGAGTTAAATTGATATAGTTTAGTTGGGGACTTTATCAGGGAGTTGCAGTAGATGGGTTTAATCGGTTAAACGGTTGATTTATTTTGGCTTAAAAAAGGGACAGTAAAACTGCCACTATTCAAATTTAGCCAAACACTAAAATTATTCAATCTTCAATCCTTTCAAAATAATCTTGAACAAAAGGATCATAAGACGTGGTAAAAGTGTTAAATGCCTCTTCAGTTTTGAAGAACTTTATGGCTTGGACAATAGATATTTTATCAATACCAGGGATTTCTCCTTTATACAATACATATCCAAATTGATAACCTTTCTCCTTCCACAATTTTTCAACAGCACTCTCTAATTTCATGAGTCCAGTGCAAAAATCATCAAAAGTGCCAAAAATACGATACGTATCCGAGCTATCAGCTAAATGGGCTGATTTATATTCTTCCATTGGAAATTCAAATATTGATATCGAATCAATAGCAGATGCATTCGAACTTAGATATTCAGTTGCTACCTTAGTATCTTGAGTAAAATATATTTCGCTTGATTTTTCAATGTAGGGGGGATATGATGGGGATCCGAAGATATCGTAGTATTCTTTAAAACAGTCATATCTTTTTTCTTTCTTAAAATATTTCAACCTTATAGACGCTGTATTCTTAAAGGTTGATGTTATTTCTCCTGTGGATAAAATGTAGTAGAAATTATAATTATTTTCGATGCCAACTTTTTGTATCAAACTATCAAGCTCTTCTTTTGCTTTATCTAATGAATATCCTTCAACAGATAAAAAATAAGCACCCGATATATCTTTAATATTTGAAATTCGCGCATCGTCTTTTGTTGTATATGGATGAACCGTTGGCGTGTAAGAACATCCACTTATCAAAATGCTGATGATGAGTAATTTAATTTTCATTCGGTTCTTTTTTCATAACATTCTTCATGAATCTCCTTTGTCGATTCAAAAAATTGACATGGACAATGTATTCCATATTATTTTTCAAAATAATTTTGAATCCCTACATAATAATGCCGGGAAAAATATGCAAATAGTCTAATCTCTCACGCAACGGACAGAATGCCCGATTCTCTTAATGTAGTCGTTACGGTATACGACTGAACGATCGTAATACAGTTTCCGGGCCCGAGCAAAGAGACTACCGCTCTCTGTAGAAGACCAAAAGTAGCCACTTATTGTTATTGTACTTCCAATTTCACCAAATGCCGACTCAATTAAATCAATGGTTGGTTGGGCAATAATAAATGATGATAAAAATAATAGAGTAATAACCCGATTTTTGAATTTATTCATTATGCTTATATAACGTCTCGTAATTAGATATTACCTACATATTAATAATTCAGCTTATTCCAAATCTACCCATCATCCCACAAACAAAAAACCCCACGAATGTGGGGCTCTCTTTAAGAATATTTTATATATTAGTTTTCAACTTTTTTTAGATACTTTACAATGAATATCCCACCCAAAATTGTAGCAAGGATTGTTGAAACTAACCAAATATAAAACTGTGTCATATTATCTTACCTTTTATAGTTATTCAAATTTACAAATAATTACCCTACAATGTGTGTGAGTCTATAAACAACCACTCCCCCTTTTTTAGTTGAAAATTGAATTACCCATAAATAAAATAATATAGATTACATAAAGTATATTTAGATTAGACTGTTTTATGGATAGATACTTGCAAACCTTAATAATAATTTTCATCTTCTCTTTTTTTATTAGTTGCTTAGATCAAAAACCAAAATCAATCAGAACATTAGATGTCACTCTAAATATACCGGAACGAAATAGTAATTCGTTAAAAGGCTCAGGAATAATACCATTAATTAAGGATTTTGATATAAAAAGCAGAGAAGATTTTATTTATTCGGAAATCATTTCTGGCAACATCCCTGATTTCATAAGGAATCTTAAAGAAGTAATTTATTATCATAATCTTGACAATGAAGTCATAGAAATCAAATTTTATGTTATGATTGATTATTTTTCTATTGGAAGTAACGAAGATTATTTCGTCATACCAATGACCCCGATAATTGCCCAAAAATTAGCAAATAATCTAGAGTTGACATTTCTAACTTCAAAAATGGTAGATATAGTATGGGACCAAGCACCACTTAAACTTCAACCGATTACAATTCCACCTTCAGAACAAATGACTTCCTTTGAGATATTTGGGAGACATAATGAATTATTAAATCAACAAAGGGTACAATATAATCAAGAGTATCCTCTGGGGACACTACTGGCTGGAACCAAGAAAGACATTATCTTATCAAATATATTAAATGATCATAATGATAGAGTCATCATTTATGGTTGGCATCAAACAAATGGAATACCTATACAACCAGTTTATTCAGGACATATAATTTGGTATGTTGATTACAGTCATGGAGTTAGGTTCGCTCATCCTAGATGCCTAATAAATGGGGAACCAAAAAAAATCACAGATATATTGAAAGATAATAATCTATTTTTTCTATTAAGCAATGAATCAACAAGTATTCAAAAAACTAGTTATCAGACAGATCTATCTTTTTACCCTTGATTATTTTGAATGCATCTGATTTTAAGAGATAAAAAAATGACCTGTGCAATTTTTATTCAATTATCAAGGAATATATATTTTCAACTAATTTAATGGTAGACCCTTCTCCATTATTCTGAAAGAGAATGATTCCTATTTTTGTATCAGGATTAAAATACCTATGCGTCCTTACTCTAGGGTCACGTCCACTATGCCCCCAGAAAGAAAAATTTTCATAATTAATTTTTTTCCACCCTAATCCTTGGATATCGTAATCTTTCACTTGCAGAGTAAGCATCTCAGATACAGTGGAAGGTTTTAGTATTTGTGAGTGATATGATGGGTAGATTCGTATATATTTGAGAAATTTTAAATGAAAAAAGAGGAGAGATTTAAAATGAAAAAGTACACATTTGCTATAGTATTTATATCCAACATATTTGCTCAAGTGGACTATGAATCACAGATTCAAACCATCATTGATGCCAATTGTACAACCTCATGTCATACATTTGGTGGCGGGTATCAAAATAATCTTGATTTAACCTCCTATGCTAATTTAATGGCTGGAACTAGCGTTAATGGCCCTGTGGTCATACCTCTGGATCATGCCAATAGTTTGCTATGGCAAAAAGTGAATAGTGGTCAAATGCCACCACAGAACTATCCAGATTTAACCAGTGATGAAGTTGACTTGATTGCCCAGTGGATAGATGAAGGTGCTTTAGAGACGCCAACAGATGTAGATTGCTATGCTGATGATGGTACAGATGGTGTTGAGATTTGGGGGATTTGCTATTCAATAGAAAATACTACATCCATTGGTTGGCCACTATCTATACCAGATTCTGCGACCTATTTTCCTGATGAGTTATTCAGCTTAGTTAACTTAAATACAATATCTATTAATTATTCCAATATAAGTGGACCCATACCAGAAGAAATTGGAAACTTTTCAAATTTGACGAGGCTTAATCTTAGTTCAAATCAGCTTTCTGGAGAAATCCCGTCAGAAATTGGAAATCTGACTGAATTAACTTCACTTGATCTTAGTTCAAATCAGCTTTCTGGAAATATTCCTACTGAAATATTCAGTTTAATAAATTTAAAAGGAGAAATTGAATATGTAGCTGGTGCTGGTGGAGGTGCGTCAATACTTCATCAAGGATTAAACTTATCAAACAATTTTCTAATAGGGACAATACAACCAGAGATTGGAAATTTAACTAACCTCAAAACCCTTGATCTATCATTCAATGAATTAGTAGGGGATTTGCCCACGGAAGTATACAGTTTAGATAGTCTTCAATCTCTTAATCTAAGTAATAATTTAATTACTGGTGAAATTTCTGATGAAATTGGCAACCTTCTGCAACTTGAGGGTGTGACAACCTATGCGCACATGAGTGTGACACAATATGACGCTCTTAATTTATCAAATAATTTGCTTGGTGGATTAATTCCAGAAAGTATTTGCAACCTCCCTTTGGAATGGGATAACAGCAACATGCAAGAGAATCAAGGCTTTAGTATATCAAACAATCAATTTTGTGGGCCCTTCCCTAGTTGCGTTGAACCATTTATTGGTATTCAAGACACTTCAAATTGTGCTCCATTAACATCCCCAATTGAAGGCAGATGGATAATTCCATTATTTGAAAATGATCCGGGCAACACAATGTATGAGTTTCTAGATGGTTTAAGGTACACTTACTATTGCGCAGATGATAATGGGTGTGACTCAACTTATTGGAATTCTCTGGATACGAGTGATGCTATTCCAAATCCAGATCCCTATACTTTTTCAAATGATACTTTATATATGGATTCTTGGCAGCAGCCTGTTACTTTTGAATGCGATGGGAATGTAGTTTCATTTGGTGATACATTATATTGGTCTTGGTGGAGAGTAGGATTTGACATTAGTGAATGTGAAGATCAAGAACTTGGTTTCTCAAATATTACCAATACTCCTGAGAAATTTAAACTAAACCAAAACTATCCTAATCCATTCAATCCAGTTACAACTTTTAGATATAACCTACCTGAAGATTCATTTGTTAATATTACAGTTTATGATATGTTAGGAAATGTTGTCAGCAATCTAATTAATCAAAAAGAGACATCTGGCTACAAGTCAGTTCAATGGAACGCGACCAATGATGTCGGCTCCCCAGTATCAGCGGGTATGTATTTATACAGGATACAGGCAGGTGAATTCACACAGACCAAGAAGATGGTATTGTTGAAATAACCATCACACGAAGGATTTAAACAAAAAGCCCCACATTCGTGGGGTTTTTTGTTTGCGGGATTAATGTTAAGTTTATAAATAATCAAGGGAGAAATTATGAGTAAACCAACTCAAGATGATGCAAATATCATGTTACAATTACTAAGATGGGGAGCAGCAGAGAAAGTTCAGGAAGCAATGAATTGGATATGGAGCGATGCATTTATTGAAGATTATGACGAATTTATAAATAAATACCCACCAGGCAGTGATGAATATGGAAAAGCCACAAAGGTTTGCGGATGGTTTGAATCAATTGGAACACTCTATAAACAAGGACTCTTAAATGGTGAACTGTTATTTGATTGGATAGCAGTAAAAATGCCCTGGTCAAGACTTGAAAAATTCGCCCTTGGTATAAGGAAGAAGTCAGGTGAACCAAGGTTGTATGAAAATTTTGAGGCTATGACAAAAGTATAATAGTAAAAAACCAGATATCAAGACACTAAAAAGGATAATGAGGAGAATATGGTAAGGAGAACATTATGAGAAAATATTTAAAGATTTTACTGCTCATTTTTATTGTGGCATCATCTATGTCAGGTCAGAGCTTTGACGGCGATATTTCTTTTGGCGATATTTCTTTTCAAATTAAAGATTTCCACATAGGAGGTGATTATTTTGATAAAGGTTCAAATACTGATGTAGATAAAGTTAATGGTTCTCTGGATATTGGTTTGATTAGGTATGGATTTTCAGATATAGAAGTATCGGGCGATGCAAGTTCTTACAATGAACGCGCCAAAATCAAATACACTTTCTCCGGTCCTGAATTTGATATGACCAATCTAAAGTTTAATCTCTTTTTTAAAGCACCAAATATTTGGAATCTTATGGGGTTCGGTCAGCCTAGTCAATCAAATGAAAATAGATTAGTAAAAAATGACATAATATTCTCAATCGGGAATATTAACCAGTATTTTGACGCAAGTGGTTCTGTTGATTTAAGCGCTCATAATCAAATTGTAGAATTTAGACTTGATAAGATAGGGTTTTCTGTAAGTAATGTATACGCAGGTTTAATAATTGATAAAAATAGTAAATCAACCTTTAATATTTTAGACTTTAAGTCAGAAGCAAAGAATATTTTCTTTGAATTTAATACTAGTGATAAAGTACCAAGTGTTGAGAATGCAGCATTCCAAATTTTACTAAAAAATCTAGAAATCAACATCCCAAACGAAATTGAAGAAAATCCAAAATTCAAAGAAGCTGCTGATTATTTAAATATTCATAGTGGGAGATTCAGGATAAGGCAGATAGATTTGGATTTAACATATAGTAATGGAAAAAAATCAAAACTTAAAGGCATAATAGATACTCAATTTGGGAAAGCCATTATCGACGGTTCATTTTTCTTTCAACTGGTTAGTGGTAATTCAGATATAAAATTTGACCATTTTAAAATAGATTTAAGCAATTTATCTAGACCCATTAATAATTACATTAAAATGTGGGAAAGTCAAACCGGTAAGACACTCCAGAGAGAAGGTACAATTATTTCACTTAATGTGTTAGAATGGATAAATGAAGACGATTTCAAGAATATAAACATAGACTTACCTCTTCCAGATATTCTTATGTTAGGGGAGTATCGACGAAGTTCCTATGCGTCAGAAGCGCGATCAGTGATTGGAAGTATTTCCAATTCATCTGATATGTTTTACCAAACAAATGGTGAATGGCCATCTTCAACGGAAGACCTTGAACGCCAAGGGCAATTGGACTTAAATCGTTCTACTAAAGCGAAATGGCAATTTGAACTTCAATTGAGTGATGAAGGCGGTCAAATAATAGCGACTAGTACCGAAGAAATGTTAGGTGGCGGTGGGCACCAAGTTATTTTTAATAGAGAAACTGGGAAATTCACCGGCTACGGTTCTAAAAGCGAAGAGTAATTATTGTATGGATATCAATAAATTACTCAACTATTCTCTTGAAAGTGGTGCATCTGATTTACATTTAAGTGTATCTTACAAAAACCCTCATCGGATGATGAGGGTTTTTGCTATTATGCAATGGGACATAATTATTTACGAATACCTAATTAGAAGGCACACTCACTGCTGATAAAGGTAATCATCATACTGTAGAAATCTTTTCAATGGCAGTAATTGTGAACTTCGTCTCTTCACCTTGGATATCAAGGGTAAATTCATCATTCACTTTTTTCCCAGCTATGGCTTGGCCAAAAGGTGAATGGTATGTTACAATCAAAGGATAAAGATCCAATTCAAATTCGATGGGTCCTAGTAGATAATAATCTTCGGCCTCATCTTGGCCATCTTCACGAATTGCTACCTTAGTGCCAAACTCAACATTGTTAGTTTCAATTTCACTATTCTCAATTATTTTGAATGGAGAATGCGAATGCATCAATTGTTTCTTACGTACTATTAAACTCTGCTCTTCTCTAGCAGCGTGGTATTCTGCATTTTCTTTAAGATCTCCATGACTAGCTGCATCTCTAATTTTTAATGAAGTTTTTCTCTTTAATTTATCAAGAGATTCCAATTCCTCTAACAAAGCACGGTGTGTATCCCGCAAAATCAATGTTGCCATATTTTATATTCCTATAATTAATCGGATTAAATAAATTGTTTGGTTGAGATTGCAATTATCTGCAATTCAAGAGAAAAATTAAGTCAAAGGGAAAGCCCAATCAAGTGCTTGTTAGCCACACAGCTTGTCCATTTTTGGCAGATTCCTAGGGTTTTTTGTTATTGGAGTGATGGTTAGATTTGGATAACTGAAAAGGAGATTATTATGAAAAAATATGCAATCAGTTTGTTTATAATTATATTAGCCACAGCAGATGTAAGTGCCATTGATACGCAAGAAGATGCTGGTAAACTATTTATTGAATTGGGTCAGCTGGATGGAAAAACTTTTAAAAGTGAAGGCATCTTGAAAAAGTCATGGCTACAGATTGATGAAGACAATCCCAATTATGTTATGCAGATTGGAGATAGAAAGTATTCCATAACTCTTGATGATGGTAGAGGAACTTCGCAACTTGCAAAAAACTGTTCTAAAGAAAATATGTTTAAGATTGACTCTAATCTTGGATGTCCTGTTTCTTTCGAAGCTGAATATGACATAGAATTGAATTCTGGGAGTGTGACTGTAAAACTGATAGTTTGGGGAGTAAAATTTAAATGACCATTGGCAGTATTTTAAATTGTAACTACCATGCTTTTCTGGGGTTTTTTGTTCGTGTATAATCTTTCAGGAATATTAGTATTATTCTCTGTTAAAATCTGTCTTTTTCCTTTTAGAAAAATTAAATAATTGGTCCAGTTATAGTTGAGGCATATAATTATTATTGACTTCTGGTAATACACTATATAATTAATTATCAAATAATTAAAATATTCTGACAGTGGGAAATAATGAAATATAAAACGAAAATTTTGAATCAAATTGTAATAGGGGTAATGATTTCTTTATCCATCTCATTTTTAACAGCCCAGTCCCTTCGATTGTCTCTTTTTAACATCAAAGAATTGTCTACTGCCAAAATTACAGATGTAGATGAAGATGGTATTGGTCAAAACCAGCAATTAATAGCCGCTGCTAAAATAATTCAAAATATTAGCCCTGATGTCTTAGTAATAAATGAAATCGATCATGATTACTCACATAGTGATAATTTGCAATTAAATGCTAAGCGCTTTTTATCGTCATACCTTAAATCTGGTGATACTCCAATTGATTATGAGTACATTTTTACGGCCCCCTGCAATACTGGTTTACTCACTGGATTTGATTTAAATAATGACGGTCACAATGCTACCAAAAAAGATCAAGGCACACGGAAACATGGTGACGACTGTTATGGTTGGGGTCAATATCCCGGCCAATATTCTATGGCTGTACTCTCTAAATTTCCTTTTCAGGGAAAAGGAGTTAAAACCTTCCAAAATTTTCTTTGGAAAGACTTACCTGGCAACCACATTCCATCCAAATTTTATTCTAAAGAAGAACTGCAATTATTCCGTCTATCAAGTAAATCTCATTGGGACCTCCCCCTTTCAGTGAATGGGAAACAATTACACCTACTTCTCTCCCACCCCACACCCCCAGTATTTGATGGCTTAGAAGATAGAAATGGGCGTCGAAATCATGATGAAATAAAATTTTGGAAATTATATATTAGTGGTTCTAAAGAGATTTATGATGATACCAACAGTATAAGTGTTTTCGATCAAGAAACTTCATTTGTTATTATGGGTGATCTAAACGCAGCTATTCAGGGGAATAAAGATTATGACGACACTAATGCCATTGATCAGCTTCTAAATCATCCTCGAATAACTGATTCTGGCCCGTTTATGATTTCAAATGGTGCTAAATATGGTATTAAACCCGGAACGCCGAATTTTTACGAACAAGCAACTACAGAATTTAGATCTGGTATGAAAAGGCGTATAGATTATATCTTGCCATCGAATGACATCAACATAAAAGATGGTGGTGTATTCTGGCCAGCTAGTACTACTAATCCACAACAAAATGCCTTAGCAATGAAAGCATCAGATCACCGTATGATATGGCTGGATATTGATTTGGAATAGTTTTATAGTATTGGGAGCACCAAATCTCTGGCATCACAGAATAATGTCATTCTTTGGCTATAGATATTTTTTTATTCTTTGCTTAAATTGTGTCTGATTATTCATTAAATGAAAGGAATTATTACAATGATTATACAAGTCGTTAATTTTAATTTAGAAGGCATTAGCCATGAAGATTATGTGGGTGCAGCTACACAAGTTGCATCGGCATTCAATGAGCTTAATGGATTAAAATCTAAAGTCTGGTTATCGGACGAAGAGAATAATGTGTACGGTGGTATCTATACATGGGAAAATCGGCAATCGATGGAAGATTATCTAAATAGTGAATTTTATGATGAGGTATTAGGGAGTCACCCTAATTTTGTAAATATCACTTATAAAGTATATGATGCACTGGATGGGCCTACCAAAATCACAACTTCTTAGGCTATTTCGCTAAATACTATAAAACCCCACCTAATCGTGGGGTTTTTTGTTTCTTCATACCGAAGTAGATTCGGTTCATATTTAGGGAGAATAAAATGAAGCAATATGACAATTTCCATATTGTAAACTATCCACTCATTCAACATAATCTGACTCCCATAGAAGAAAAAACGGGTCAGATTTTAGAAGGGGAAAATGTAGTTCTAGTACCCATTTTTAGAGTGGGACTTGGAATAATTGATGGATTAATTAAACTTAACCCAAATGCTCGTGTTGGTTATGTTGGAACAAAATAAATAAAAATTAAAGTCCACGTGTGAAAAGATTTTTGCTACTTATCTTTCTCCCTTCCACCTTACTATTAGGTGAAATTATTTACGAATCAGGTAGATTAATGGATTTTATTGGTGGACAATCTCCATCAACTGCTTATGATAATTGGATTAGCCATGTAACAGAAGGAATTGCTGACTCAGGCTATAACGATTATGGACCTGATTGGCTGGATGTACAATCCAATGGATTTGGGAATTATACTCCTATTCAAGAAAATTCATCTACTCTATTCTACATTGAAAATATTCTTTCTGCATTTATTGCTTTAGATACCTCATTAGTAGATGAATTATTATCAGACTCCCTTTCGTCTTTCCAATATGAAATTGTTATTTTTGAAGATACCCTATATTCCAGAACATATTATATGTTACGTGAAATATTAGATTCTTCTTTTGTGGATTTGAATATAGTGGATGATCCTGATGATGATGTAAGCGGTAGTTTTGTTAATGGTTGGGGTTTATATATTATTGATCCTAATTCGCCTAGGCCTCAACTTGCTTATCAAGTCCCTCACCCTTGTGATGATTTTATTGCTCCATACGTTGCAACAGAATTGTATCAACAAACACATGCATATGCATTAATGATTGCTGGTGCTGGAAGAGAAGTTTTATGGACAGGTGATGGATCTTACTCAAATAATAAATCATTGGCTGATCCTGCTAGAAACGAAAATACATTTTTCCATATATTCCACAGAATTTTATCTGATGATATAATTCAAGATAATCAGTTCCATTCTCCAATATTTTTTCATATACACAGTTTTGATAATCAATCACATGCTGAAAGAAATTCAGTTATCTTGGCCGCAGGATCAAATGAAATATATACAAATAAACCAATTCGTGATGTGACAGATTCCCATTTTGATATCATTAATTTTACAGAAGAGTTCACAATTCCTGTAAATGCTTTTGGGAATCATTCTTTTGTACATGCTTCCGATTACTATGAAGCCTATTATTCAGGTGAATTTTTTTACGAAGGTGTGTCGGAAAATTATCCAATTGTAAAAGCAATCGAATTAAGAGGCCCTTCGCATGGGGTTCAAATGATTTATTTACAAAATCAATTCCATCCTGGAAGTGTATATGAACCATGGGTGCATGTGGAATTAGATGAAAAACCTCATTTGTTCGATGATTTAGACATGTCAAATGAATTGTTTTATTCGTTTGATCTAAACCCAACCACTTGGAATAATTATTCCTTAACTTTAGAATATTATCAACCATTCATAGATGGTATGAATACTTATTTTACACATTGGGAAAGTAATCATGATACTACTGCACCATCTTTTATTGAAAATCTTTACCCTTCTTCAATGACTCCGAATCATATTTCACTTCAATGGGATCCAGTAGATGATACAAACTTCAAATCATATGAAATGATGTATGATAGGGATTCACTTACCCAATCTTCTCCTATTTGGAATAATACACATGATGACGATTTAACTGATATGCGTACAACATCAACAACTATTTCTGGGATTAACCATACAGATACATGGGTATTTCAAATTAGAGCTATTGATCACTTTGGGAATACAGGAGATTGGTCAACTACCACGCAAAATATACTGCCCGGGCACCATATAGCAGATACTTTGGTGTCATTTTCTAATAATGATCTATTATTATATTCTTTCTCGGGAGAAGATATTGACCAAACATTCTGGGCTCTTGATACGGTTCGGGCATTGCCCGGGAGCCCGACATCATTACATTTATATGGAAATACATGGAAATGGGTAGAAATAAATCCTTTTCTACCAGATTCATCTACCATAATTCAAGTGTCAACTTTTGTGGATAGTGTTCCAGAAATCCAAGCTATTGGTTTTAAGAATAATGATCATACGCTCTACTATTCTCTATCGGGGAATCTACAACTTGACATTGAACAATGGGTTACAACTTATCAAGGATCTTTACCCATCCGTCAATGGAATTCATACCAACTTCCATTGGGTTTAGATTGGCTTGCCTTTTTTGATTCACTATCTCCAATAACAGGTATTATTTTTATCAATAACCAAGATTTGGGTCGCCCGGGCAGTATTTATTTCAGCGATGTATTGGACATAACACCCAATTTAGGAATTCCACCCACAGTAACAGCAGAATATAACTTAGGAGATTCATTTTCAAGAAACAGACAACGAATTCAATCCGTTCAATTTACGAGTACAATCCAAGACACCGATAGCTATTCTCATGATTATTATTGGGACTTTGGAGATGGTTATTCTTCAACATTAGCACATCCCTCACATGAATATAATATATCTGACGATCATCAATATTCTGTTTTACTCACTGTCCAAGATGAAACGGGACTTATTGGGCAGGCCCCACTATCAGTTCCTATTGAAGAAGGTGAAACATCTTATCCATTAACCATCAACTTTGTTGGTGATATTATGATGGGTCGTGCATTTGAGGCTGAAGATGGTATTATACCAACACAGGGTGTGTATGCACTTTTTGAACCTACCTTACATTTATTAAATGGGTCAGCAGATGTTTCTGTAGCTAATTTAGAAATACCACTTACAAACCAAGGTGAACCGCACCCAACAAAAGGTATTTCATTTCGGTGTGCACCTGAAAATGTTTCTGGCTTAGTCTATGCTGGGATTGATGTTGTATCACTAGCAAATAATCATATTTTAGATTATATGGAGCCAGGATTAATTCAAACAACAAATATTTTAACTGCCGCTAATATTCGCCATTCCGGTGCTGGATTATCAAGTTATGAGGCTTATCTACCAGCCACTATTTCACGTAAAGGACAAACCATTGCTTTTTTGTCATCAAGTGATCGTACTGGTCAATATAACAATGCTCAGCCATATTTAAATGCTGGCACAAATAAAGCAGGTTTTGCATATATGACACCATTTTACTTAAGGCAACAGATAGATGCGGTGGACTCCTTTGCCGATTTAATTGTAGTTGAGATGCATGCCGGCAGTGAATATTCAAGTGGTCCTGGGAATGATTATGATTTATTAACACGAAATGATTTGTATGCTCAAATGTTAACTTATCCTACTAGCCAATGGGGTAATCTTGAATTACCTAATCATGAAAATACAGATGAAGATTATTCACCGCGTTTAGATGTTCCTCATATGTGGGATCGAGAAATCCGCCAATTCGCCATTGATGAGGGTGCGGATCTTGTCGTCGTCCACCATCCACATATTTTACAAGGTATTGAAGTGTATAATGAAAAAGTAATTGCTCATTCATTAGGTAATTTTATTTTTGATTTAGATTATCCGGAAACGTATCCAACCATTATTTTGAATGCGATGGCAGATGGCAATGGTTTTAATGAGTTTACATTAACACCTATTTACATTGACGATTATATTCCTGTCCCCGCTGTTGGTGAATTAGCTTTACATATTTTGGACAATATTGCAAAAAAATCAAGAGACTTAGATTCTTATGTCTTTGTAGATAGAGAAAATGGATTAGGGGAAATAATATTAAATCCCACGGCCAATGAATCTTATTCAATTGATTCACGCATCCCCTTTTCACTTGCTCAACAAAATGATTCTTGGATGTCTGCCCCAATTTCTCTTGCGCGTGCGGGTAATCTTTCAACTATTGAGCATATTACAGAATTAAGTGACCTAGAATTTCGTGTAGGTAAAAATTTAGTTTGGATGGGCAACTTTGAAAATGAAGGAAGTACATTGTGGAATATTAATAGTTCTGATGAATTTATAGATAATTCGCAATCGAGGTTAGGATCACAGTCTTTACACCATATTCGAAATTGGGATGATCCAGAAATCATTATTACAAATTTGGAAGAAGCTCTTCCGTTGAACCCGGAAAAATCATTTTCCATGGCTGGATATATTAAAACAAATAATGGCTCAAATGTAAAACTACAATCAAGGTTTTGGGATAATAGATTTCAGAGTCCAATTCAAACATTATCAATGACCAATTCTATTAATGGGACGTATGATTGGCAGTATTATTGGCAAAATATGGAATTACCCGAAAATGTCAAGTATTTCAATCTAAGGGCTTATAGTGGATTGCCCGAAACAGATATTGGTTATTCATGGTTTGACCAATTAAGCTTTATTGAATGGGATGAATGGCAATCTGCATCTTCGCTACCATTAGATTTCCAAAATCCAAATGACTATTATTTTATTCAAATTCGAACTTCAGGAGAACAGTTGAATGGTGTAATTGATTTAGTCGAAACAGCTTATGGAAATCCAGGCAATCTTATTTCTATTCCAAAGTCTAATATTTATTCAGGTGAACATCCCTTAACAGTTCATTTTTCTGATGAATCAATAGGACCATCCGCCAAATAGGATTGGGATTTTGGTGATGGGCATTTGAGTCAATCTCGTCATCCTAGCCATACCTTTAACGAGGCTGGGATTCATCAGGTTAGTTTAACTTTGTCATCTGGAAATGCAAATGAAACAGTTGGAGTTTTGCCCTATCCTATCATTATTACATCGGAAGAAATTCCAGACTTAGGTGATTTAAATGGAGATGGATTTGTGAGTCAATTAGATATAGAGTTATGCATTTCCATCATTTTAAATCATTATTCACCAAGTCCTGAAATGTATTTATCTGCAGATTTAGATGGAACTGGACTTATAGATATTTATGATTTACTTCGAATCACGGATATTAGCGAAACTTATTCTTCTTCCCAATCCGAATAGTTTGGCGTGGGCGGATCGCCCATTAATATATTAAATAAATCATCTTCCAAAGATTCAACGGGAGACTCTACAATTCGCCCCAATTCAATACCATCTCGATAAATAATAAACGTAGGGACATGATGAATATTCTTTCCCTTTTCATCGCCTTGAGGGTTAACCCTATCACGATTTAAGTATGCAATAGCTTGTATCTCCGATTCATACCCTGCTTCTTCTATAATATCTAAAAATCGAGGCACTTCTCGGCGACTATCTCCACACCATGTTCCCATAAAGATTTCTATTGTGACACCATTAATAAAATCAGATGTGGCCTGAACAAGACCATGATCGGCTTCGTAGGATTTGCTATTTTCTTGATACCATTCTAAAAATGGTGCTTTTAATATATCTGATTTAACTCCTCGGCCAACAAGCATTGGGAGATCTGTTTTTGAGTCAGTCTCTATTTTTGTTTGAGCTTGAATTGTTATTATTAAGATTAGTGTAATGTATAAAATTCGAATCATTGTGCTACTCCACTCTTTTATAAAATTAAGTGTTATTCAATTGCTAAATAAATAATTTTTTAATTCTGTTAAACTACTAAATATATGCGGGTGACCTTTTTTAAGTCTTGAGCGGCTTGTATGTCCAATGGCAACAAGAGCACAATCAGCTCCAATGGCATCAGCAACTTCTAAATCATGAAGTGTATCGCCAATAAATAAAACTTCGTGTGGGCCATAATGCAATTCATCCATCCATGCTTTTCCAATATCAATTTTTCCATCAGCATAATGATTATCAATTCCCAACACCTTTATAAAATAATCTCGAATTTGGTGATGTGTTATTAAATCGTCTAAATAATCTTGGCGACTTGCAGATAAAATAGATTGTGTCATTCCATAATCCCGAAATGCATTTAATGTTGTTAAAGCATCATCATGTAAAACGGCCTCTTCTGCACGTTTGTTATATCTATCAATAAATTCAGACCCCGAAATTGTAAAAGGCTCTTTTTCAAAATCAAACCCCAAACGTTTATAATAGTCTATTACAGGAAAAGTAAATATATCTAAATAATGATCTTCTGATAAATATGGCATTGAACGCTTGAGTAAAACTTGATTCATCGCAGACACAGTTAGCTGCAAATCATTAAGTAGTGTGCCGTTCCAGTCCCAGATTATATGTTTATACTTTGACATTTTATTGATAGATAAGTTCGGAATAATTGATGGATTTTTATATCATTATTCCAATGCTTAACTTCCCCCCTTATGTTATCGTTTAAGGACAGACTTAAATCATCTCTTTCTGATGCCCTCCCTGGAAAAGTGGCCCAAAAGAAACTCATGGTACAACCACGTATTCCAATGAAATGGTTACCCATTCATAGAAAATTGAAACCTGCTGGCACATTAATTCTCCTCTATCCTGAAAATGATTTGATTCAATTTTTCTTAACTCAACGATCTAAAGATGTAGAACATCATAAAGGACAAATATCTCTCCCCGGTGGAGTTCAGGAAAAAGATGAATCTTTAGTCGAAACCGCTCTACGGGAAACAATGGAAGAAATTGGTATTACTGAAAACATTGAAATCTTGGGAAAATTGTCAGCATTACCCGTCCCTGTTTCCGGATTTGAAATACACCCATTTGTAGGCTGGCTTCCTCAAAAACCCAAAACATCCATTCAGGAAAAAGAAGTTGAAAAAGTATTTACAGTATCCATTGATGAATTAACTAGTGAACAATTTAAAAAAAGTAAAAAAGACACGATTCGTGGATTTCCTGTTAATATACCTTACTTTCAACTCAACGGAGAAACAGTTTGGGGGGCTACTTCAATGATTCTATCCGAATTCAAAGAAATAGTTACATCAATGCATACAAAGGAAATTTTCTCATGAGCCTCGGACATTGGTTGAATTCGTTAGACTTTTGGGATCATCTGGCTCTATTTCTCTTATTTGGGATAGGCTTATATCTGAGCTTAGCTACATTACAATTTTTTAAAAAAGTATACGAAAAGAAACAAAAAAACAATCCATTCGCAACGCCCTTTCGAATCACACCATTTTTTTTATTGGGAATGGGGATATTTTATACTTTTATTTTATATAGACTATTAGGTGATTATATTAATATAGCTCTAGACATGATTCGATAAATAATATTTTTTTAAGGTTTTTCCTTTTTCTTCCTCATTTTATCTAAACCAGCCCATACCAATTTTGGTATTTTTCCCAGTTCATTGAATTGTCCTGCACCTTGAAGCCATTCACCTCCATCAATCGTAACAACTTCTCCATTTATATAGCCTGATCCATCACTCATAAGAAAAGATGCTAAATTTGCTAGTTCTATATGTTCGCCAAATCGCTTAAGTGGAATTCGATTTTTCATTTTTTTCTCAATTCCAAATCCTGGTGGAGCCAATCGGTCCCAAGCGCCTTTAGTTGGAAATGGGCCCGGAGCAATCGCATTTGTTCTAATTCCATATTTTGCCCATTCCACCGCTAAGGAACGAGTCATCGATAAAACACCAGCTTTTGCAGCCGCCGAAGGAACCACATAACCTGAGCCTGTCCATGCATAAGTTGTTACAATATTCAGAAATACGCCTCCATTATTTTTTATCATTTCTTTCCCAACGGCAAGTGTACAATTAAATGTCCCTTGAAGGACAATATCCAAAACCGTTTTGAAAGCATTCTCTGACAAATTTTCTGTTGGTGAAATAAAGTTTCCAGCAGCATTATTTAAACAGCCATTTATTTCTCCAAACTTTTTAACTGTTTCCGATACCATGGCTTTCACTTGTTCTGGTTCTCGTACATCTGTAGAAATTGGTAAAACTTTTCCACCTGTTGCGCTAGATATTTCATCTGCAGTTTGATCTAACACATCTTGCCTTCGGCTTGTTATTACCAAGTTGGCGCCTAATTCAGAAAATTGCAGACCCATTGATTTGCCTAATCCAGATCCTCCACCAGTTACTATAATGGTTTTATTTTTTAATAAATCTTTTTGAAACATTCTTATCCTTTTTTTTCAGAACCTTGATAGGTGTTTTATCCACCCCTAAATTCAGTTATCCTAAGCGTATCTTACACCATTATGTTTACACAATTCAACCCGGGAATTTATCATGAGTCAGCCTACGCAAACTAAACCCACTAAACTATTCGTTCTAGATACAAATGTTATTCTTCATGATGCATCTTGTATAAACCAGTTTGAAGAAAATGATGTTGTTATTCCTATATCAGTTCTTGAAGAATTAGATAATTTTAAACGTGGGAACGAACAAGTTCATTATAATGCTCGAGAATTTTTAAGACTTTTAGATGATTTTTCCGAAAATCACGTCAATGGAGAAGAACAAAAAATCAATAATGAGCATTCAGGAACTATTCGTGTTGTGGTTAATCATCAATATCACCCTGATGTGGAAGCATCTTTCCATGAAGATAAAATGGATCATCGTATTCTGAATTGTGCTTATAAATTGTCTAAAAACAATCCAGATCGTAAAGTGGTTCTTGTGACAAAAGATACAAACCTTCGTCTAAAGGCACGCTCGTTGGGATTAAAAGCTGATGATTATTTAACAGACCAAGTTCAGAATGTTGAAATTATTAGTAAAGGAATCCATCTCATTGAAGATGTCCCTGAAACGATGATTGATACATTATATGAAAAAAATGAATATGATTTTGAAAAGTTTGAAAATATGGATAGTCCAATTCCAAATGAGAATTTTATTCTTCGTAATGGCCAAAAATCTGCTTTAGCTATTTATAATTCACAGGATAATAAATTAAAACGAGTTGATAAAGTTCCTGCATACGGAATTACACCAAGAAATGCAGAACAATCATTTGCAATGAAGATTCTTACGGATGATTCGATTCAACTTGTTTCTCTTGTTGGCAAAGCAGGAACAGGGAAAACACTCCTCGCACTTGCAGCTGCTTTAGAATGTCGGCAAGCGTATCGGCAAATATATTTAGCAAGACCTATTGTGCCTTTGAGCAATAGAGATTTAGGATTTCTTCCCGGTGATATTCAGTCCAAACTCGACCCTTATATGCAACCATTATTCGATAATTTATCCGTAATACGCCACCAATTTAAATATGAAGACGATCGTGCAAAAAAAATCAACAATATGTTAGAGCAGGAAAAATTGCAGATTACACCTTTAGCTTATATTCGAGGAAGATCATTACAAAAAGTGTACTTTATCGTAGATGAGGCTCAAAACTTGACCCCGCATGAAGTAAAAACAATTATCACGCGAGCGGGAGAAGGGACTAAAATTATTTTTACAGGTGATATTCACCAAATTGATCACCCCTACTTGGATGTTAAATCTAATGGCATAAGCCATCTCATCGCCCGAATGAAAGGTCAGGAAGTGTTTGCTCATATTACATTGGAAAAAGGGGAACGATCTGGTCTAGCTGAATTGGCAACAAACCTTTTATAACAAGGAACTCACACATGAAAGGAGACCCCTTTTCCCAAGATGTATATTCTATGTGTAAACGCATTCCTTATGGAAGAGTAACCACGTATGGCCTTATTGCTCAATCTTTAGGGAAGCCACAATCGGCTCGATTAGTTGGGTGGACTTTAAACCAATGTCCAGTTAATATACCTGCTCATCGCGTGGTGAATAGATTAGGTCTATTATCTGGAAAAGACTATTTTGAAGCTCCAGACCTCATGGCTCAAATGCTTCAATCAGAAGGTATATCAATTATAAAAAATAAAATCCAGAATTTTGAAAAGGTATTATGGATACCAAAATAATAGTCATGAGAAACTATTATATTTTTTCTCTATCTACTTAATATGAAGCTATTCGCCAAATATTTCACCAACTTTTTCACCGACTTTTTTTTCAGCAACCTTTTTTGCTGATTCTGTTACTTCTTCCAATTTACCTGATGCAGTAGATTTGAAATTTTCTGTCGATTTTGAAACGGATTCTTTTAGTGACTCTACCGTTTTAGGGACATCCTGTCCGGTCCAAGATAAATAAGCAATATATAAAATGAAAATTGCTGAAACAACCAAGACTAATTTGACTATTTTTTTTACAAGGCCGATAACAATAAATAATGCCAAAATAACCGCTACCGCCATATAGGTTGGATTTGATGTCAAGAGTTTGATTATTGTTTCCATAATGACACAAATTTAATCCCCTTTACAGCATTGCTTCAATAAAGACTATTTTGCCTATTATCATTTTGTTGTAAACTGCCTTATGGTAAATAGAGCTCTGATCTTTTTTATTTTTTTGACATCATTTGGATTTTCTCAATCTAAATATCCAGTGGATTCCCTTCTTCATTCTCCTAATATAGGTTTAACTAGCAAGGTAGGACTCCTTCCCATCGCTGCTTGGCAGCGTTTAAGTTATAATTCAAATGCATTTAATTGTCAATTTTACCCGAGTTGTAGTAATTATGGAGCACAAGTCATTAATACATATGGTTGGTTAAAAGGTGGCGCAATAGCATCCGATCGTATTGTTCGGTGCAACCCCTTTGCATTTTATTACCATTTAAAAACAGCTCAAACATTTCATGTAGATGGTCGACTTTCTGATCCAGTCAAACAGGAACATTCAATCCAACGATCCAAAAAATCGCCTTGGCTTGCTGCTGGACTTTCTGCAATTTTGCCAGGAACTGGCCGCATGTATGCTGGGAGATTTTTTGATGGCCTCATGGGATTGTGGACATTTTATCTTTTTGGAAAATCATCGTATAAATCCATTCAACATAATAGACCCATTGCAGGACCCCTGTTTGGAGTGGTAACTGGTTATATATATTTTGGTGAAATTTATGGTGCCTGGCGGACTGCTTCACAAAGTAAGGAATCATTTTTTCCAAACTCTTTAAATAAAACTATAATAGAACCACTTCGGGGTCACAAACAGTGATTTAGTTAGATGGAATAATTGGAGTAATTTAATCTTGTCTCTAAATGTAAACACAACGACTAGTAAAATTCATAGAATGAATATATTAGTGATCTCTCTAGGGTTTTCTAACCGACCAAAAACATCATTAATATGAAAAGGATTTTAATAACATTACTATGGATCTCTATCCCATATTGTCAAACATCTAAACAGTCTTCTGGTGCTTTAAATTCCAATATTGGTATGAGCGCAGGAGCATACGCAAATACAGGCACGGATAAATCGGAGGTAGATGGGTTTTTTGAGATCCAATTCAAAAATGGACTATTTAGTGATGTTTGGTTTAGCAATTTGGATATGGATTCAGAAACATCTTTGGTATTCAATTCTTCCTTGGGCTGGATGAAAAAAGTGGGACCTAATTTGACTCTGACTGGAGGAATTTCAAATAATATCGAACTGAATGGTGAAAGATTAAACGAATTCTTTATTGGTGGAAATATTTCTCTATTTACTGGTCTTGCATTCTTTGGAATCAATAATACACCCTCAAATTTCATAGGAATCTTTGATCTCAATTTTGGCCCTTTAAAAAATATTCCCGTTGATTTATCAATGATGAGTATGGGAGATAAAGATGGATCAGATCTTTTTTTTATGATTAAAAAAACTATGACAAAAGGTTTTATAGCGGGTTATACATTTTCACGTGAACAGTTTGAATCAGAAGAAACGAGAACTTTTACAAAAAAGGGATACACCAAAAGTTGGACTGAACTAGTTCAAAAATATGGTTTTTTCAATACAGTTTATATTGGGGTTACATTTTAACCATATATTAGAATTGTTTCGCTTCATAATAAATATTTAAGTCGATATACAAAGATCCCACATTCGTGGGGGTTTTTATTTGCGGATTTAGGTCCGTCTCATCACCCGGTGATTTTGAATAAATTTATTATTGATTGGGAATAATGCCTAGTGTAGGTATGTCGTAGACTTTCATTCTGTTAAAAGATGGTTTTACTTAAATAATAAGAATGTGGGACGGTATAACCTCAGTTCAACCTGACACATAAACTTGATATCCTAATTATGCAAATTTATAGTTTTTTTATAATCATCCTAAAAGCATATTCAAGGGATTATGTATTACATCATTGATGTAAATTTTGTTATAATTTCACATAAACCATTTTGCCTCCGTAGCTCAGTTGGTAGAGCACGATATTCGTAATATCGGGGTCAGCAGTTCGATTCTGCTCGGAGGCTCTTTATTCTACTTCTAATAATTCAATATCAAATATTAAAGTGGCATTAGGTGGAATTACACCGCCTGCTCCTTGAGCACCATATCCCATATCCGGTGGAATAGTTAATTTCCGTGTTCCACCAACTTTCATACCCGGGACACCTTCATCCCATCCCTTAATAACAACACCAATGCCTACCGTAAATGAAAAAGGTTCACGGCCCGGATTCTTGGATGAGTCAAAAACCGTCCCATCACCCAATTTCCCTGTATATTCCACGGTTACTTTATCCAATGCTTTCGCTTCGGCTCCATCACCAATCACAATATCTTCTATAATAAGTACATCTGTCACAATTCCATCTTCCTCTTTTTCGCAACCAATACTCACGAGGAATATGGATGCCATTATCAAATGTAAAATGTTTAATTTCTTCATTAGTTGATTATTCTTTTCTATTAAAAGGGATGTAAATTTAATCGATTATGAACCGAACCCAAACGCTCTTCGACACTCATTTGCCTCCATTGGCAGACCGCCTTCGTCCCACTTCCCTTAATGATTATAAAGGGCAATCTCATTTAGTTGGTAATGGAAAGCTCCTTAGGAGAATTATTGAGGAAAAAAAATTATTCTCTATGATATTTTGGGGACCACCCGGAACAGGGAAAACAACCCTTGCGCGCATTATTGCTCAAACAACCAATGCCGTCATGAAAGAAATATCAGCCGTTTCTAGTGGTGTAAAAGATTTACGTACGGTTATTTCGATGGGAAATACCAATCGAGAAATGGGTAAACAAACTCTCTTATTTATCGATGAAATTCATCGATTTAACAAATCACAACAAGATGCCCTGCTCCATGCCGTTGAAGAAGGAACAATCATTCTTATTGGTGCCACCACAGAAAATCCATCTTTTGAAGTGATATCTCCCCTTTTATCTCGATGTAGAGTTTTAACATTAAGGACATTGGAAGAATCTCACCTTGAATCCATTTTAGGCCACGCTTTCAATACAGATATCATTTTGAGTCAATTGCACATAAAAATAGAAAGCAATATTCAAGGGAAATTAATTCAATCAGCCGGCGGAGATGCGCGAAAAATGCTTAATACATTGGATGTGGCTGTCCAATTATTGGGAGAAGAAAAAAAGATTACGGATGAAATTCTTTCTGAAGCGATTCAATCTAAAACATTGATTTATGATAAAACAGGCGACTATCACTATGATACGATTAGCGCCTTTATAAAATCTGTTCGGGGCAGCGATCCAGATGCCGCTATTTATTGGTTAGCTGTAATGTTAGAAGGAGGCGAAAAACCTGAATTCATTGCACGGAGACTTATCATTTTAGCTTCAGAAGATATTGGGAATGCTGACCCAAATGGATTAATTATTGCTACATCCGCTTTCCAGGCTGTTCATGTGATTGGTATGCCAGAAGCGGCCATTATATTAGGCCAAATAACAACCTATCTCGCCAGTGCACCAAAATCAAATGCGTCGTATAATGCTATTAATCAAGCTCTAAAAAATGTGAAAGAAAATGGAACTCCTTCTGTTCCCCTTCATTTACGAAATGCACCTACAGAATTAATGAAAAATTCAGATTATGGAAAAGATTATAAATATCCCCATTCCTACCCAGACCATTTTGTGAATGTAAATTATTTACCAGAAAAAAATAATGTATCCTTTTATCGTCCATCTAATCAGGGGCATGAAAAATGGATAAAAGAAAGATTAAAGTCTTTATGGGGAAACCGCTTTACAAAAAAGTAAGACCATGAAGTTGAATAGCATCATTTTATATTTCTTTCTCATCCCTACTTTTCTATTTTCGGATAATCGATTACGTTTAAAAAAAGCAGATATTCTTGAAAGTAAAGTTATTAATGGTGAAAAAATCCAGTTCATTTCTGGGAATGTTACATTTCAAAAAGGAACATTAACCCTTGATTGTGAAAAAGGAAAATATATAGAAAAAAAAGAAATTGCCTATTTATATAATGAAGTTGTAACCACCCAAGAAGGTCGAACACTTACGTGTGATACACTTATATTTAATTCTAAGTTGGATATGCTTACCAGTCATGGGAATCCACATGTATGGGATAATGATTATGATTTAACGAGTGATTCTCTCGTTTTTTATACAGAAATAGATAGTGGAATAGCTGTTGGGAATGTCCATTTAAATCAAAAAGGACAAATCATTACTGCTAACCGAATTGAATATGTTAAAGGCCCCAATGAAGATGGTGTTTTTTATAAAGCAATTGGTCATGTAACCATCGAAGATTCCACACAAATAGCTTCCTGTGGTTTAGCCATTTATGATCGTACAAATGAAAAAACAACACTCAAAGTAAAGCCCGTCATTAAAGAAGGAAAACATATTCTATCTGGTTCTGAAATCACTTTATCCTATTCCAATGAAATATTAGAAAACATAGACATTCCCAAACAAGCTCACGCACAAACCATTACTACCGGTTGGACAAAAATCGGCCCAGATAGTTTAAAGAAAAAAAGACCAACTAAATATTCAGATGATATGACAGGAAATCAACTTCGCGGCTTTTTTACAGAAGGCTATTTGGATTCATTGCGATTAGAAGGAATGGCAACTACATTATATCACGTTTTTGAAGATTCAATTTATCAGGGGAAAAATCTCGCATCTGGAGATACCATTACAATGCTCTTTGCAGATTCAACGCTAGATCGTATTGTGATTGTAGGAGGTTCAGAAGGGACATATGCTCCAGACTCATCCGCAAGTGACATTAGCGATCCTGTTAGTTATCATGCCAACATTATTGATTATAATGTAATAACAGAAGAAATGGATCTCATCGGTAAAGCATCAATTTTAAATGAAGAGACACATCTTGAAGCAGGATTCATTAATGTAAGTTGGACAACAAATTTACTCACTGCCCTTCCTGTTCAATCGGGCGATACTTTAGCTACACCCTTCCAACCTGTGATTAATGAAAAAGGACAAGATCCCATGGAAGGAGATATTCTTACGTATAATCTTAAATCCAGAAAAGGGAAAGCTATAAAAGGAAAAACGAAAGCTGATGATGGATTTTATACAGGAAATGAAATTCGAAATGAAACTAAGGAAGTTTTTTATATTCAAAATAGTACCTATACAACGTGTGATTTAATTGTGCCACATTTTCATTTTAAATCAAAACAAATGAAGGTGATTAATGGAGATAAAGTAATTGCCCGTCCCATTATTCTAAATATAGGGAAAATTCCTGTATTTGGATTACCACTTGGTGTATTTCCACATAAAGGCGGGGCACGCCACTCAGGTTGGATTATGCCGTCCTTTGGGGAGCATCGAGGTCGTGGTCAACATTTTGATGGTTTAGGATATTATTGGGCACCAAATGATTTTTGGGGCTCAAAGTTCACCCTTAGTTTTGGTGATCGACAAGGAATCGTTTTTAGAGCAGATAATCAGTACAATGTTCGATATAAATATAGTGGAAATTTATTTGTAGAGAATCGACAGTTCCTATCTGGCTCCACCGACATTATTGATTTACCTTCTAATCGTAGCTCGAGTTTCAAAGTAAGATGGAAACACAAACAAGTTATGAGAAAAGAGCAAACATTTAATGCAAATCTCAGTTATTCTTCAAGTGGAAATTATAATCGAGAATATGGGTTAAATCAAGCCACACGTATGGATCAATATGCAGTATCCAATGCATCTTATACTAAGCGATGGCCCAAATCGGGAAATTCTCTGAGCTTAAATGTTTCATCCAAACAAGATTTAATGGTAAATGAAAAAGTGGATCCATCATCTACTTTTTATCAAGAGCCGACCAGAGCAGGGACACAATTAAATATTATTAATAATACATTACCAAAAATGTCATTTCGTCATGGACAAAGTGCCTTAATCCCGGCTAAGGGGAAAATATCCAAATGGTATAATAATATTAAATGGAATTATAGTGCGAACTATACAAACAAATCCCGTTTCTATTATGAATCCGTAAAAACAGACTCAGTTGGATTATATGAATGGGCGAAAATGGATAGTATAGAATTAGAATCTTTTAGTGATATTGACGATGCTTGGAATCATTCTATGACTATTAATGCACCACAAAAAATATTTAAATATATATCAATTAGTCCAAGTCTCAACTTACGCTCTGCTTGGGTAAACCAAACATTCGTAGGAGAATATGATTCTTCCGGAGTCATTCAGAAAAAAGAAATTCCGGGGTTTGCTACACGCACAACAGGATCATTTAGCATGAATGGAAATACAAAAATTTATGGACTCTTTCCCATTCCAATTGGTCCAGTGAAGGCTATAAGACATATTGCGACCCCTTCCGTTGGATTCTCCTTTACACCTGATTTTTCAAAACCACTTTTTGGGAAAAATCTTGGTTATTTCGACACACTATTAGACTCTTCTTCAGGGAGTGAACAGCTATTTGATCGATTTGGTGGAACTATGGCCGGGAATACACCAAAAAGCGAAAGTAAATCTATGAACTTTTCGCTCAATAATAGTTTTCAGGCAAAGGTTAATAATGGTGAAGATGAAAAGAAAGTAGATCTTCTCACTTGGCGTATGAGTTCTAGTTATAATTTTGCAGCAGATTCTCTAAATCTATCTAACCTCCGATCGAGCATTCGATCTAAAATAGCTGGAAAACTTAATTTAGATTTAACATTAACTCATGATTTTTACGAATATAATACGCTCACAAATCAACGGATTAATTCATTGAATACAAACCAGTCTGGACTTCCATCACCGCGAATGATAAATGCACGTTTTTCCACGAGCTTTCGTTTCTCAGGGAAACGATGGACAGACCAATACGAAGAAGTGGAACTTGAATTAGATACATCTCAAGTTGAAACAGAAATGGATGAATCATATCTTAAAAATCCGCTAAATGACATTAAAAAATCATTAAAAGGTGGAAAACTTTGGAATTCGTCTGTTTCTTTGAGTTATGCATACAATGTAGCAAATCCGAATAATACAGTTAAAACATTTTGGGTAAATTCTCGATCAACAATACAAATAACAAAAGAATGGCGATTCTCGTATAATGCGCGATTTGATTTAATCAATAAATCATTAGTAAGCCACACATTATCTGTATATCGTGATATCCACTGTTGGGAATTATCCTTAAACTGGACACCAAGTGGAATTGGTCAAAGTATCTATTTTATATTGAATGTTAAATCCCCCACCCTGAGAGATATAAAGGTAGAAAAAACAGGTGGACGACGAGCTCGCTCACCCTTTTAATATTTACTTTTCTTCTATTTTAAAAAGTTTAAAATCTAAAAATGATAATTGGAGTGATACACCTGATTGGAGTTGATAAATCCATAATTGTTCATCCTGCGACTTATTTTCAACATGGATGGTTTCATGGGGATTCCCCATTAATATTTCAACTTGAGGGAGCGTAAGACCCACTTTTAACCTCGGTGCCCGAGCTAATGCTTGTTTTTCCCGAGCAATATTCATTTTGTTATCCATCCATTTTCGGGCTTTATGTTCATCTAACAATTCAAGTTTTTGTTTTAATTTTGTTAATAACTTTTCATTTTTTGGCCCTATATCTTTAGATAATTCCCGAGCCATTTCTAAGGAATAAATAGCTAATTGAATTTCTTCAAAATCATCAACAGTGCTAGCCAATTCTGCTAATTGAACCCCTGCTTGGTATTGCAATGCTTGTACTTCGTATTTTAAATCACTATTCATGGATAGCGCTTCACCATAATAATCCATAGCTCGAGAAATAAAACCATATTTTTGAGCTTTTTTCCCTTTTTCTAATACTGCATAGGAATGGAATCTATTTAATTCATTTTTTCCAAAAATAGAAAAGGCTGCCACTTCTTGTACTAAAGCATATGCCTCGGAATAATATTTTTCTTTTAATAATAATTCAGCTCGATTCATCCATTTTCCAGCAATTTGCAATATGCGGTGATCTAATGTTTTTAATATAAGTGTATCGTTTATAACCAAACTCTGAGCAAGTAAATATCGACCTAAGGCTTCTTTAGTCTTTCCTTGACCATCAAGTTCAATTCCTTCATCCATTATTTGATACGGAATCTTGTAATTGCATTTATCAATATATTCTTGAGCCCTATATCGATTTGCATGATGAGGAAATTGCCCAATAAATTCTCTTAATTCTTTTCGTGCTGTTATATAATCTCTTTTATAGTAATGTTGTTTTCCTCGATCACCGATAGATTTTTGGCCACCATAAAAAGCAGATAAAGTTACATAAACACCATAATTGGCTAAATCAAATCTAGAAATTGGAGTAACATCGCTTTCGTCAGAAATATTATTTATTTTTGTATAAGAATGGCGTAAATCGATTCCAACTGTAAATCGATTCATTTTTCCTGGATCAAATATATAACGGAATCCAAGACTCAGGCCCATGGATGTTCCAGATCCTGTTGGGCTATCATCAAACACCTTGTTATCGGTGGTATAAAATTTTGCCCTAGCTAATCCATAAGAATAACGAAAATCCAAAAACCAAGAATCAAATCCTTGCCATAACATATGGGTTGTTACAAGGTATTCTATCATTTTTGGGGAAAATTTTGTTTTCGTTCCCCAACTTGAGTTTACTGATCCCCACTCTGTATAAGGTACAACAGCTGGCGCAATTAGTCCGCTGGATCTATAAGTAATACCAGAAACAATATCCATCCAATTACTCTTTACTATTTTATTAGCAAAATTGTAAAGAAGTATATCAGCCTCCATACTTGTACCAATCATTTCTGTAATATCAGGACGAAAATTTTGTACTTCATCTTCAAATGTGAGCCATTCATTAGAGCTTAATGCATTAGCGGATGGATTTGAAAATGATCCGGATAACTTTCCATTAAATCCTAAACCATATCTTATTTCAATCGGAATAAAAGTTACAGGAGCGTGGAATTCCCTTCCCCTTAAAATTAAATCGAGCCAATATCCTTTTTCATATTTTGACTCCATCTCAAATTTGATTAATCCCCAAAGTAATGATACTTTCTTCTTTTCAGATGGGGCTTCTCCCACTAATATCCCGAAAACCATTAAAAGGCTTATTACAATCTTTAGAAAACGACCATGCATCATTCAACAAAATACCCGCATTTTTCGGTTCACTACAAGAAAAACAGCAAGTGGTTTACCTCCTGTTTTTTTCTTCCTAACTTTAAAGATTCACACAGGGAAACTTTTATCTCTTTAGTGAATTAAATCATTTTATGAAAAAAGTATTATTTATCTGCATATTGTTCTTTTCTGGGATTGGGTTTTCACAACAATTCACCGTTGCTCGTGTTCAGTATAGCGGGGGTGGCGATTGGTATGGAGACCCTAGTAGTCTTCCAAATTTATTATCTTATTTGAATGAACAAACCCCCATGAATCCTGCACCAGAAGAAGTTCGCGTCAAATTATCTGATAATGAATTAACCCATTTCCCTTATTTATACATGACAGGACATGGGAATATTCGCTTCACAGATGAAGAAATTATTTCCCTAAGGACTGCTTTACAAAATGGTGCCTTTTTACATGCTGATGATAATTATGGGATGGATGAATCATTTCGTAGAGAAATAAAACGCGTCTTTCCAAATAAAGATTTAGTAGAACTTCCCCACTCTCATCCCATTTTTTATTCCTATTTTAATTTGGATTCTGGTCTTCCAAAAGTACATGAACATGATGGAAAACCACCACAAGCATTTGGTTTACTTGAAGGAGAAAAATTACTTCTTATTTATACCTATGAATCTGATCTTGGTGACGGGTGGGAAGATGAATCGGTACATAATGATCCTTGGCCTATCCGAGAAAAAGCTCTCCAAATGGGTGTAAATATTATTTATTTCGCATTAACACAATAATGTCTATACAAAAAGAACTTCATAAAGCCCGCTCAATATTAGTCCAAAAAGATTTTGTTGCGTTTGGGTGGCTTGCTAGTATTTTTATTATACTCGATTTGATTCTAGCTATTTATTTGGAATCATTCTTTTACTTTTCAAAAGAAATTAAACTAATGTCTGCATTTATTACGTTAGGGATTTTCAGCTTTATCATTGTTTTAGGGACAATTTATTATTTATTTATTCATTATAATAAAATCCATCGCTACTCTTGGTCCCATATCGCTCAACTCTTAGGAGACAAAGGTATACAGGAAAAACCAGATCGTATTTTGAATGCATTTCAATTAAGTGAAGAAGAAAATCAATCTGAATTAGCAAATGAATATATTTCATCTATAACGTGTGTATTGAAAAAGTTTGATTATTCTACCCTATTGATTCACGAAAAACTATCACAATTGAAACATTGGACAGCTGGAGCCATTATCATATTCTTTGCTTTATTCTTAGTACGGGCTGATGAAAATATTCCTGCTGTTTATAGACTCGCTCACCCAACCACAACTTTTAATATACCTAAACCTTTTAAACTAATAAATATGACTGGAGATGTCCATTTATTAGGCGGAGAATCCTCTGAATTTATTGTTCGTTCTGAAGGGAGTAATCCAGATACAGTTTTTGCTGTTCTAACACCATCTCAGGTTGATCTGGATTCATTAATAAATCAATCCATAACTTTAAAATCTGAAAGACATGATGACGGATTATATCATTTTAAAATTGAGAATATTTTTCATGATTATAAGTATAAGGGATTTGTTCCCAGAGAGCATTTTTGGGAAGTTTGGACAGAAGTTGCTACGGATACACATCAAATATATGTAACAGATAGACCTATATTCGAATCATTTACGATTTCAATTAATCCCCCTAAATACAGCAGATTGCCTTCAGAAACTCAAAATGGAAATGTTGCAAATATTCAAGGATTAAAAGGGTCAACGATTCAAATAAATCTTCAATCCAATCGCCATTTGAAAGAATCATACATAATTTTAAATGATACTAAAAAAGATATGAATATTTATGGTAAAAAAGCTGTGGGACAATTTAAACTAATGGAAGATGGCCAATTCACTGTTCATTTATTGGATTCACGAAATATTTCTAATCGTGATCCTGTCCCCTACCATTTGCAAACTATTCCAGACCATTTGCCAATTTTAGATGTGATATCCCCACCTCAAATGGTTGAATTAGGGGATGATATGTCTATTCCATTTTATTTAAAAATTGAAGATGATTTTGGCTTTTCTCAGCTTCAAATTGGTTATGAAATAAAAAGGCCTGCCTTCCTTGAGATGGACCCATATGTTTCCATTTTCACTATACCTGAATTAAATACGGATACCACATCACAAGAAATTATTATGGATTGGGATTTATCAGACTTTGCCCTTTTGCCCGATGATGAAGTACACTATCATTTTGAATTATACGATAATGATAATATTTCTGGACCTAAAAAAATTATATCAGGAACCTTTATTGCCCGCCTTCCTTCTTTGGCTGATCTATATGAAACCATGGAAGAGCAACAATCCATGGCAATGGATGAAACAGAAGTGAATCTAGAAGCGCTTGACGAACTTCGTGAACAATTAGATAATCTTGAATTGGAAGCTCTTAAAACAGATGAAATGAATTGGGAACAACAAAAAGAAGTTAAAGAATTGATTGAAAAAGCATCAGAAGAATTAAAAGCGCTCGAAAAATTAACTGAAGCTATGGAATCCATTAATTCCCAAAGTGAAAAGCATCAATTATTTTCTGATGATTTAATGGAAAAATTCAAAGAATTGCAGGAATTAGTTGAGAGTCTCATTCCGGAAGATTTATTAAAAAACATGGCTGATCTTCAGGATGCATTAGAAGAAATGAACATGGAAAAACTAAAAGATGCTATGGAAAATCTATCTAACAATATGGAACAATTAGAATCCGATTTGGATCGATATTTAGATATATTTAAGCGCCTACAAGCGGAACAAAAAATGGATGAAATTGCCAAAAGGTTAGAACAACTAGCAGAGCAGCAAGATATGTTGGACCAAAATTTGAATCAGGTACCCGATAATGCTGATCCTTCTACCTTTGCTCGCATGGAACAAGAAGAACAACGCAATCTTCAAGAATTCCAATCTATTGAATCTTTAATGGAAGATGCTTCTGAAATGATATCACCCTATAGCGAATCTGCTTCAGAATCTCTCGAACAAATGGAATCATCAGATTTAACAGATGAAACGGAAGAAGCATTATCGCAAGCCATGAGACATATGCGGGAAATGCAAAAAGGAGATGCACAACAACAAAGTATGAATGCTTTACAAAAGCTTCAACAAATGCAGGAACAGTTTTCCCAAATTCAAAATCAATTTAGGATGGAATCTGTCGCTCAAATGACAGAAAAATTCCAAGTCATGATGCAAGATGTGCTTTATTTATCAAAGAAACAGGAAAATTTAACTCAAGAGGTAAAAGGGACATCCCGTACATCTCACCGACTCCGCGATTTAACGGCACAACAGCAATTATTACAGGATCAATTACGTCAAATTATGAACCAAATGATGGAATTATCTCGAGAAACATTTTCAATTACTCCTCAGTTAGGGCAATCTATGGGAATGACAGCTGCAATGATGGAGCAAGCAAAAAATGAATTAGCGGATAGAAATAAAATAAAGGCAAATACGAGCCAAAATCACGCAATGCAAAGTTTAAATAAAGCAGCTCTATCCCTGTTTAATAGCATGAAACAAATGGAAGCTTCTGGCTCTGCAAGTGGGTATGAAGCATTTTTAGAACAGTTACAAAAAATGTCTGGCCAACAGCAAGGATTAAACAATCAAGGGATGCAACTTTCATTGGGGCAGATGGCTGCCAGCGCACAACAAAAAATGATGCAACAAATGTTGAAAGGCCAAAAACAAATTAAAAAATCTTTAGATCAACTCATGGAAGAAATAAAACAATCTGGTGAAGATGGATTGGGTGATTTGTCTGGTTTAGGTAAAGATATGGAAGAAGTAATAAAAGACCTTCAACGAAAACGATTTACTCGGAAGACACAAAATAGACAGCAACGCATATTGTCTCGGATGCTCGATAGTCAAAAATCCATGACTCAAAGAGGGCAGAAAGAAGAACGTAAATCTGAAGTTGCGGATTTCAATATGGTTTTTGAAGGGCCATCAGGACTCCCCGGCGATTTAGGGCAAAGAAGAAGTTTAGCGCTTGATGCATTAAACCGATCTTTAAATTCTGGTTATCCTAAAGAATATCAAAATATGATAAAAAAATATTTTAACACTATTAGTGAAAGTAAAATCCTTTACGAAAAGGGATCAAAAAGTGAAGAATAAAATTACTACATTAATCGTTGGGCTCCTTTTCGCTATTCTTATCGGACAAGGAACATCGTTCAAAGCATCCTTTAAAACAGCTCAAATGTTTGAGAGAAAAGGAGATTATAATGCAGCCATCTCCATTTATACTGACCTTTATTCTAAAAATATTAATGATCAACGTGTATTTAGATCTTTAATAAATGTGTATAAAAAAAGTGAAAAACTACAAGAAGGTATTACTTTTTTTGAAACTCTGTACCAAAGCAATCCTCTTAATTTGCAAATTGGATTAACCTTATTTGAGTTTTATTATTTAGGCGGTCATAAACTATTAGCAGAAACTACATTATCTAAACTCGAAGCTCAATTTGGTCATCTAGAACCGTTTTATCGTGGTATATTACAAATATATATGAATGAAGGGCTTGAAAAAGAAATATTATCTTTAGCTAGAAGAGTAAGGCAACAATTCCACCCCACCTTATTTTCACAAGAATTGGGATATTATTATCAGGCGCGACGAGTTTATGATCGAGCGATGGATGAGTATATTTTATATTTAAGCCAAAATAAAGATCGAGGGTATTACATATCAAAACGTATATTGAAAATGAGCGATGAACCGGAATCAATTTCGATTATAGACAAGAAACTGACTCAATCTTCCCATATTCATGATAGAATTATTTTTATCCTAGCTGATTTTTATTTTAAACAGCAACAATATCAAAAAGCATTTCAATTACATGTTCAGTTGGGAGCGATAACTCCAAAAGATATGAGTCGCTGGTTTAAATTTGCAAATCAATTACAGAAGGAATTAGCTTATTCGCATTCCATTCATGCATTTGAAATTATTTTAAAAAATTCACAAGATTCTCATATGCGCGGACAAGCCCTAATTGGGTTGGGGAAATCTTTTGAAGCTCAAATAACACCTACATCCTACACCAATATAATTGATTATTATTATAATGATAATTTATTCCTAGATACGCCAATGCTTTCAATAACTCATATTACTAATTCACATTTGAATTCAAGTATTGCATTTTATGATTCTGTATTAACAGGCCATTCATTTTCTAATCAATCGGCACAAGCTTATTATAGATTAGGAGAAATCCATTATCATGTAAATCAAGATTTTGATAGAGCATTCAGTCAATATCAATCCTCCTTAAAAAATCACCCAAATCAAAATCTTAAAAAAACACTCCAATTACGAATTGCTGATACATATTTAGCAAAAGGCGATCCACAAAAAGCATTTCGATATATTGATTCTCTCTTTGTAAATCAGCAATCGTCCGACGTTGAAAATAAACGAATACTTATGGCATTTCATACATTACCCTTGGATACTGTCATGGATTTTATTGAATCAGCCTTCACCCATATTAATCCCACATCATCATCTTTTAATGATTTAATGGAACTTCGTGAATTAATACAAATTCATTTCATCAAAGGGTCTGAAATGGATAAAGAAGCATTTCAATTATTCGTAAAAGCTGATTTGAAAATCCGCCAATCAAGATTAATGGAAGCAATTGAAACTATAAATTATCTTCAGGAAATATTTCAAAATTCGTCCATATATCCACTCGCTGTATTTAGAAAGTCGCTCGTATTAAATCATTTAAGTAAATCAAAATTGGCTTTAGAATCTCTTGAATTACTCAAGGATACATTTATTGAAGATCGTGCTATTATTTTGACTGGACAAATATATGAGTTAAATCAATCCAACATACATAATGCCCTAAAATCTTATCATCGTATTTTAGATGAATTCCCTGAATCTATTTATTTTCAACCTGTTCGATATCATATTCGTACATTAGAAGAAAAGATAAAAAGCTAATGAAACTATTTTTTATACTTCTTTTTTCTATTTCAATAACCCTTGGGCAAAAATTACTTATTCCTATGGACATAACCCAAAATGATCATTTGAAGGCATATGGTATTGCCTTTTTAACTCTTAAGAAAGATGTTAATGTAGAATGGTTATTAAATTATAGAGATGGCTCATTCTTAGTAGACCATTATCCCTTCATAGAAAAGGAATGCCAAGTCCGCGGAGTTACATTTGAAACAGTGGATGGAAATAAAGCATTATCGATTTATGGTGAAATCGAACAGAATAATATGGATATAGTATTATTAGAAAAAGCACCAAAAGTTGCCATTTATACACCACCCAATAAACAGCCGTGGGACGATGCAGTTACTCTTGCTTTAACCTATGCCGAAATTCCTTACGAAACATTGTGGGATGAAGAAGTATTAACAAATGGATTGTCCGATTACGATTGGCTTCATCTTCATCATGAAGATTTTACCGGACAATATGGAAAATTTTATCGTAACTATCATAATGCGCCGTGGTATCTCAAGCAGCAAAAACAATTTGAAGCAGTTGCGAGGACTTATGGCTATTGGTCCGTCCATGAAGAAAAAAAAGCTATCACCCAAACAATTAAGTCATATGTAGGGGAAGGTGGATTCTTATTTGCAATGTGTTCTGCCACAGATTCTTACGATATTTCACTCTCTTTAGAAAATGTAGATGGTGTTCATTCTGTGTTTGATGGGACTCCAGTTGATCCAAAAGTTCAAAGCAAATTGGATTATTCTAAAACATTTGCTTTTACTCAATTTAAATTATTGACAGATCCAATGGTTTATGAATTTTCTGACATTGATTATCCGCCAAGTCATATTCCAAAAGTAAGAACAGCTGAATCTGATTATTTTTCCCTTTTTGAATTTTCCGCAAAATATGATCCTGTCCCGACAATGTTAACTCAAAATCATGTAGGTACTGTAAAAGGTTTTATGGGTCAAACTACTGGATTCGATCGAAACAGAATTAAGAATCATGTAGTCATTATGGGGGAAGACCCTGCTTCAGACCAAGTCAAATATCTTCATGGTAATTTTGGAAAAGGTACTTTCACTTTTTACGGCGGGCATGACCCAGAAGATTACCAACATTTTGTCGGAGACCCACCTACAGATTTAACGCTTCATAGAAATTCTCCTGGTTACAGACTCATTCTAAATAATGTTTTATTTCCAGCAGCTCGAAAAAAAGAACGGAAAACATGATAACTATTCGAATAGGGAATTTTAATGAATGTCTAAATCTTTCCGAGTGTATCCCAGAATTTGAATCTCCACACAAAATTGAAGAATATCAGAATAGGTGCCAAAGCAACTATTTAGCTTTAATTGCAGAATTAAATAACACCATGGCTGGATTTAAAATTGGATATGATCGGTCTAATAATGGAAGTTTCTATAGTTGGATGGGTGGAGTACTCCCACAATATCGACATAATAATGTTGCTACAACATTAGCAGATTATCAAGAAAAATGGGCAATAGAAAATGGATATACATCCATAAAATTGAAAACAAGAAACAAACATAAAGCTATGATTTCCTTTTCACTAGACCGTGGATTTACAATCACGGAAACCATTGAAAATAAAAATAATTTAGAAACAAGAATTTGGATGGAAAAAATATTGAACTAATGTGGGATCAAAAACAAATATTACTGCCACCCTTTTCTCGTGGATTCCATCTCATTACAGATGAAATATTGAATCAGTGCCTAGAAATACAAAATATTAATATCGGGCTGTTACATATATTTATAAAACATACATCTGCTTCTCTTACATTAAATGAAGATGCAGACCCAACTGTTCGACAAGATTTTGAATCTCATTTTAACAAAATGATTCCAGAAAATGCGCCATATTACCGCCATACATTTGAAGGATCAGATGATATGCCAGCTCATTTGAAAGCATCAATATTAGGTTCATCAGTTAGCCTTCCAATAACAGATGGTAAATTTAATTTAGGGACTTGGCAGGGAATTTATCTTTGTGAACACCGAAATCACGGCGGAGGGAGGAGATTGATTCTTACACTTCAAGGAGAGTAATAATTACTTTTTATCCTTTAGCTTTTTTTCATTCCAAAGAGCTTCCATTTCATCTAGCGTTGCATCATCTATTGATTTCCCTTGGGATTCCAACGTTTTTTCAATATAACTAAATCGGTCAGTAAACTTTTTATTTGTATTCCGCAATGCATCTTCCGAAGATATTTTTAAGAAGCGCCCTAAATTCACAATAGCAAATATTACATCACCAATTTCTTCTTCAATATGGTCTTTTGTACCTACTGTTTGCGCTTCTTTTAATTCCATTATTTCTTCATGAACCTTATCCCAGACTTGTTCTACCTTATCCCAATCAAATCCAGTATAGCTGGCTTTTTCTTGTAATCGTTGAGCTCGTGTTAAAGCAGGTAAAATAACAGGAACTCCATCTAAGCGAGATTCTCGTTTTTTTTCTTTATGCTTTGCTACTTCCCAATTTTGTTTAGCAGTAAAGGGTTTATCAGCATTTTTATCCCCAAAAACATGAGGGTGTCGTCTAACTAATTTTTTTGTAATCTCTTCCAGTGATTCCTCAATGCTAAATCTTTTTTCTTCGGTGGATATTTGAGACTGAAGAACAACATGAAGCATAATATCACCTAATTCTTCTTTCAATGTGTTCCAGTCCTCATGATCCACACTTTCGATAACTTCATAGGTTTCTTCTAAAAAGTAAGGAAGTAATGATTTATGGGTTTGCTCTTTATCCCATGGGCACCCATCTGGACCACGCAGTTTTTCAACAATTTCAATCAATTCCTGAAATTTTTCTCCTGCTTTTTGTTTGTCTATTTTCAAGACATTAATCCCTTCCATTTTATTTGCTGTAAATAAGTCTCTTCCATTTTACGCATTTGTTTTTGTTCTTTTTCAGTCTGATCATCATAATTTAATAAATGTAAACTTCCATGTATAATTAGCCGAGCAATCTCTCTTTCTATTGGTTCATTAAAAAATTTTGCATTTTCTTTCGCTCGAGGAATACTTATATAAATTTCACCCTCCACTTCAGACTTAGAATAATCATTTAATCGAAAAGCAATAACATCCGTTAATTGCTCTACATTGAAAAATTCTTTTTTTAGCTGTGCTACCATTTCATCATTTGCAAAAATAAATGTTATTTCACCATTTTTCACTCGTTGATCATGAAATACAGTTTTTGCTAATAGAGTACAAATATCCGATGAAATCAGAGGAAATGCAGGATCAGTTTCAGTTTGAATAGTAATCAATAGATTAAGATACGTCTGCGGAAGGAGTTTTTGTTATCGGATCATCTGGATATTCAACACGAATATGATAAATTCCTCTAAGAACAGGAAGCATTCCGGTTTTTCCGTCAACTGTTCCTTTAATACGACGAAGCTCATCCATCGTTAATGGACATTCATCTAATTGCCCATCTTCAATTCGTGTTTTAATAATTTTATCAATCATGGCATCAATTTTCATAATGTCTGGATTTTTTAATGATTTCACTGCCGCTTCCACAGCTTCGCAAATCATCAATATTCCTGTTTCTTTTGTATTAGGTTTTGGACCTGGATATCTAAATTGAGATTCATTTACTTTTGAAATGTCACCACCGGCCTCTTTGACGGCCATCCTATAAAAATATTCGACCCGAGTTGTCCCATGATGCATAGGAATAAAATCGCTCACCGCGGCAGGGAGTTTGTATTCTTCTGCCAATCGAAGCCCATCCGTCACATGATTTCGTATTATTCTTGCACTCATGACAGACGTCAATTCATCATGTAAATTTTCTCCACTAAATTGGTTTTCAATGAAATAGTCAGATTTTATCATTTTCCCAATATCATGATAATATGCTCCAACCCGACATAATAAAGAATTTGCATTAATGGCAGCTGTACAAGATTCTGCAAGATTCCCAACAACAATACTATGATTGAATGTGCCGTTGGTTTCTCTTTGGGCACGCTTTAGTAATGGATGGTCAAAATCTAATAATTCAATCAATGTAAGATTAGTTGTAATTCCAAAACCAATTTCAAATAAACCAATTAGCCCATATGTTACAATGGGCGCTAAAAAACTGATGACAGCAAGAACTTCTATATCAAATAAGATACTTTGCCAAGCATATGCCTTAAAAAAACCCAATCCAACTACTGCAATAATACTCCCTGCTATTAAAGCAAATAATGTAATAAAAAGCTGGCTTCGTTTTCTTAAATCTCGAATATTATAAACAGCAACCGATGATGTAAAGAGAGAGACAACAATAAAGTCAAGATTATGACCCATCATGATTCCCATAAGTAATGCAATTGAAGTCGTAGCCATAAAACCAATTCTTCCATCAAACAAAATTGTCAATGCCATTGCAGACACAGTGATGGGAATAAAATATTCCGACCAAGAAAATTGAATAACAATAATATTAGCCAACATTAACTCTAAAGCGAAGATTAAAGAAATTAATAAAACCATTTTCCAATCGTTAAATATCGAAATACGATAAATTAAAAGGAATGTAAAGAAAAAGGATACAACAACGGAGATAATGATAAATTTCCCAACATAATTAAAGAAACTTTTAGTCCATCCTTTTCTGTTTTCTTGTTGTTCAGTAATGAGTGCTAATGAATTTAATTTTTGTAATATATCATCTGTTATTCGTTGATTGGCATCAACAATCATTTCGTTTTCTAAAACGACACCTTGGCTACGGGGGACTTTATTTAAGGCTTCTTTTTGTCGCGTCTCTGTTGTTTCTCTGTTATAAATCAAATTGGGTTTCATAAACTCAACCACAATATCATTTCCTAATGGTTGGAAGAATAATTCTCCTTCATATCGATCTATTACTTCTTTTTTTGCGCGGGTCCAAGCATCTTGAAGGTCATGATAATCTTCTGGTTTAGCCATAATGGGAAGGGCACCCTGAATAATAGCAACATCTGAACTAATTATTTCAGAATAAGGTATATCATAAATCCCTTCCGCCCACCGATTTTTACAAACTTGAATAAGTTGTTCTTTATGTTCTGTTAAATACTTTTTCTCAATCTTTAAATCTTCAAATAATAAGAATTTTGTCCAAGATCCTTTCCCATTAGTAAATGGATATATTTTATAAAATTCTTTTGTTAAAATATCAAGGTTAGCGCTATCAGCAATAAAATCTGACCGCGCTTTTTCATATTGCTTTAGATAACGTCGTTCATATACCAGCCGTTTGGATTCTTCAAGGCGCCTTCTTGCATGGCGAATTTCATTAAGGGTTAAGAAGAATTCTTTTAACGCATTTGTCTGAACTTTTACAATAGATTCATCTCGAAAAAAAATAAAATCAATTGATTTTAATTTTTCATCTAAATCATTATTTAATTTTTTTTCCGTCTTCAATACAGGAAATGTAGCAGGAGCAATCACAGCATTTTGAGAAATATCATTAAGCTGATATGTATATTTCAATGATTTCCCCCCAGGGAATAAATAAGCTATTATGAGTACTAAAGTTGTAATAATGAGTGCTTGAGGCCAATATTTTTTGATCGACCCCAATAATCCATCAATCGGAATATCTTTAATCCCTTTTTTTATCATACAGAAGAAATCTCATTTAATAACTCTCGAAAAATAATCAATCTCTGAATTTCACTTGTCCCTTCACCTATTTCTAGAATTTTCGCATCACGGAAAAAACGTTCTACATCAAATTCTTTTACATACCCATAGCCACCATGCACCTGAATTGCTTCTGTAGTTGTTTTCATGGCAACTTCACTCGCAAATAATTTCGCCATTGCTGCTTCTTTTACAACTGAAATACCTTGATCTTTCATCCAAGCAGCATGATAAACTAATAATTTTGATGCTTCAATTTCAGTTGCCATATCTGCGATTTTAAAACTAACGGATTGAAACTTATGTATTGGTTTTCCAAAGGCTTCCCTCTCTGAAGAATATTGTAATGCTTTTTCATATGCACCTAAGGCGGTGCCAACTGATAAAGCTCCTATTGCAATTCTACCAGACGTTAAGGTTTTAAGAAATGCCTTAAATCCATCGGAAGGTGTTCCCATCATAGCAGAAGCTGGAATAACCATATCTCTGAAGAATATTTGTCTCGTATCACTGGCTTTCCATCCCATTTTTTTTTCTTTAGTTGCAATCTCCAAGCCGGGAGTATTTGTCGGAATAATAAAGGCACCGATCCCTTTAAAATTGTCTCCATCCATAATACGAGATGTAAAAGATAAAACGCCTGCCTCACCCACATTGGTAATAAAAACTTTTCCACCATTTACAATATATGAATCACCATCTTTCACAGCAGTCGTTTTAGTCGCGCCCGAATCACTTCCCGCGGATGGTTCTGTTAATCCAAATGCGCCTAACATTTCGCCAGAAGCTAACTTGGGTAAATATTTTTCTTTTTGTTCATCATTCCCCAGTTGAAGAAGGGGCAGGCACCCTAAAGATGTATGAGCTGTCATTGTAATTGCTACTGATGCATCAACGCGTGCCAATTCAATAATAGCTGTTACAAAAGCAACCATATCTAAGCCTGTGCCACCATATTTTTCAGGAATGACTATTCCCATTAATCCAAGTTCGCCCATCTTTGTAACAATTTCCTGAGGAAATGTCTCATTTTTATCTAACTCAAATGCGATTGGCGCTACTTCTGATTCTGCAAACTCTTGAACCATTTCTTTAATCATCAAATGTTCATCGCTAAAAAATAGATTATCCATTTATATGTATTCCTATTATCTAGATTTATTGTAGGATTTTATGATATTAATTTACTAAAACTTTATGCAAAATTTGATGGACGAATATCTCTCGCATTCAATTGAATTGTTTCCTGCCCTCGCCATCGATTTATTTCAATAACAAACGCTAAATCTATGGGTTGTTTGTTAATTAAATCTTCATATTTATGCGCAAGGTTAAAACCTATAACAGGAAAAGACTTGTTACCAGATTTCACTTTAAATCTAATATGATCCCCATTCCCTATAATTTTTGGAATTCCATCGACGCTTAAATGAAATGCCCCAAATTTTGGTCTCATATTTTTTGGTCCAAATGGTGATAACTTTTCAAGAAATGTCATGAATCGTGTATTGATTTCTTCTAATTTAATCTCACTGTCTAAATATATAGTCGGCTCAAAATCTTTTTGGGTCAATTGATTCTCCACATGAGATAAAAATTCAGAACGAAATGTTTCAAAGTTATTTGAATGAAGTGATAAACCCGCAGCCATTGGATGCCCTCCATAATTCACTAGTTGAGCACTTGATTTTTTTAATGCGTCATACATATTTAGTTTTGAAATACTGCGCGCAGACCCTTTTCCGTTTCCTTCTTGGTCAAAACCAATAATAATGGTCGGGCGATGAAATGACTCTTTTAATTTTGATGCTGCAATACCTACAACGCCTGCATGCCAATTATGAGAGCCTAACACAATTGCATGATCTTTTTTTAAATCAACTTCAGCATTTACTTTTAACATAGCTTCTTCTACAACTTGACTTTGAATTAATTGCCTTCTTTTATTTTCATTATCTAAATCTAAAGCCACTTCCTTTGCAAATGCCTTGTCGCGCGTTGTTAATAATTGTACTGATCTATTTGCATCTCCTAAACGACCTGCTGCATTTATTCTAGGCGCAACATTAAAAACAACCTGTCCGACAGAAACAGTATGATTAATATCGACACCAGCCACTTTTAATAATTCTCGTAAACCTGGTCTATCAGACTCTCTTAACACTTTTAACCCATGATAAACAATTATTCTATTTTCATCTATCATGGGGACTAGATCAGCTGATGTCCCTAGAGCTGCTAAATCAAATAAATCATAAACAAGGTTAAAAGATAACTTTAGAGTATAAATCAATCCAGTCAATAATTTAATGGCTACTCCACCACCACATAATTCTTTAAACGGATATTCACAATCTTTTTGTTTAGGATTTAAAATAGCAATCGCATTTGGGAGATTGTCACCTGGAGTATGATGGTCAGTAATGATAACATCTATTCCGCTTGCATTTGCATAATCCACATGATCAAAATCATTTGTGCCACAATCACATGTAATAATGAGTTTTGCTTTGCGTTTTTTGGCTGTGTCAATTCCTAAATCAGATATACCATACCCTTCTTTTTCTCTGTTGGGAATATAGGTAGAAACATTTGCGCCCATATTTAGTAATCCAATATATAAAATAGATGCAGCCGTTGTTCCATCTACATCATAGTCTCCAAATACCATAATAGATTCATCTCTTTTAATCGCATTAATAATTCTCTTTACGGCTTGATTCATATTCTTCATTAGAAATGGATCATGAAGCAGATTTAGGTTAGGATCAAAAAAAGAATTTGTTTCATCGGTAGATAACAAGCCTCTCTCTGCTAATATGCTTGCCATTATAGGAGAAATACGATACTGTGCCTGAATCGATAATACTAGTTTAGGATTTGTGTTTGAGAATATCCATTTCATTTAGAAGGAGTCTACGGTTTTGTAATGTTAAATAAAAGGAATTGAGTCGGTCTATAAGCCGAGTCCTGTTCACTCATATAAATGAGTTTGATGATCATTCGTCTGGGACGATTATTGCCAACCGCCTCGAGCAACCTACCCGCTCCTCAAACAACGCGGATAACGTCTTAGAGCCTATTCGGTCTTGCACTGGGTGGGGTTTACAAGCTTTCTATGTCGCCACAAAAACTGGTGGTCTCTTACACCACCCTTTCACCCTTACTTCAAAACTAGTTCAAAGCGGTTTACTTTCTGCTGCACTTTCCATATCCTCACGGATTCCCCGCGTTATGGGGCACCCTATCCTGCAGTGCCCGGACTTTCCTCCCAAATAACAATGTTATTAGGGCAATCATCCGACCAACTCAATTCTCAATAATCTGTTAAACTTTCTCTTCTTTATCTTTATATAAAAATCGACCACAAGATCCACAATTATGTACCGCTGAAGCATTTTTAATTTCAGAAACTGTTTGTATGGGGACAATTGCTCCACATCCCCCACAAGAATTATTTATAATTTCAACAACTGCTAAACCATTTCTTGCATCAATTACTTTCTTGTATAGTGCTATAATTGGAGGGGTAATCGATTGAACCGCTTCATTTCTTTGAACTTCCAAAACATTTTTTTCTTCTGCTGATTCCGAAATAACACGTTCTAGTTTTTTTCTACGTTCACCTAAATCTGTCGTTAAAGATTCCAATGATTCTTCTTTTTCAGTTGTAGATGCTTCCAAAGTATCTTTTTCTTGAAGTGATAATAATTCTTCTGTTTCAATTCCATCTTTTTCATGCTTCAAATGATCTATTTCATGCATAATGGCATCATATTGTTTATTATTTGTTACAAGAAAAAGTTGATCTTTATGTTTTTCAATTTTTCCCTTCAGATCTAATAATGTTCCTTCATTCTTCGAACATGATAATTCGATCTGTTTAATTCGTTCTTTATTTTGAGCTACTTCATCAATCAATGCCACTTCTTGATTCTTTAATTCTTCAACTTTTAATGGTAAATCACCTAATAATTCATCTATATCAGTTAATTGAGTGTCAATATTTTGAAGCTTAACCAAATTTTCTGCAATCATAATTCCTCTTTAATGCTTTATGTAAAAAAAAATGCACCGAAATAGGTGCATTTACGATAGTTATTTTTTTGAAAATAAATCCCAATAGTACAGAGATTATCCAACTGAGCTACTTTTTTCTTTTTCTTCCAATATTCCATACGTTTTTAGCCTCTGAATTTAAATCTTTATCACAAAAATCCGATAGGTATTCTCGTTGATTGATAATTAGAAATTATTTTGCAATTGTAGATAGTGTGTTACTTTGGCTAGATTGAGTTTTTTGATGAGAAATTCTCCATCTGGCGATTCTAGAGTTAAAGTAACCATTCTTTCAATTACTTCAGAAATTCTCCATTCTACATCTTCTATAATAATTCTTTTACCAATCAATTGGTTCTTTTCATGATTTAAACTGTCATGTTTTAAATTCATAAATATTCTTTCAATTCACTTAAGCTGTTCAGTTATTCTAGATAGAATATAAATTATTTTGAATTCTGTTTAAATTGAAAGCTGAAGTAATTTTCGTTAACCTTTCACCCTAGAATAATTCTATTTAATTCATTTAAACTGGACTATGGATAAAAATAAATCACCACAATATCCGTTCTTAAATCGCCATATTGGCTTAAGAAAAGATGATCAAAATAAAATATTATCAGAGTTAAATCAAGAATCCCTAGATGGATTTACTGATGATGTAGTACCTGAAAATATTCAAACACATAAAACTGAAATTTTATCCGATGGAAAAGCTGAAATTGAGGTTATAAAGCAACTTCAATATTTCGCAAAAAACAATTCAATCTATCGCTCTTTTTTGGGAATGGGGTATTATGGGACTCTAACTCCAGGAATTATTAAAAGAAATATTTTAGAAAATCCCGGTTGGTATACTGCCTATACACCTTATCAAGCAGAAATTTCACAAGGTCGATTAGAAGCTCTATTAAATTTTCAAACTATGATATCCGACCTGACCGGATTCCCTCTTGCAAACGCATCATTACTTGATGAAGGTACAGCTGCAGCAGAAGCAATGCTTATGTTTTTCAATCAAACGCGTGATCCTGGAAAAAACACTTTTTTAGTCTCGGATAAATGTCATCCTCAAACAATTGATGTATTAAAAACTAGGTCTGAGCCTCTTGGTATAATTTTAAAAATTCAAAACCATCATTTTTTTAATTTTGATAAATCTGTTTTTGGTGCCATTATTCAATATCCTGACACTGAGGGCTCTATTGAAGATTTTAGCCAATTATGTCAAATAGCAAAAAAGAATAATTCCTATATATGTATGGCTACGGATCTACTTGCACTTGCACTCTTGAAACCACCTGGAAAAATGGGAGTGGATGTTGCAATTGGAAATTCTCAACGATTTGGTGTTCCAATGGGCTATGGTGGACCACATGCTGCATTTTTTGCTACTACAGAAGGCTTTCAGCGGAAAATCCCAGGGCGTATTATTGGGATATCTCGAGATGTCCATGGTGATTCTGCGCTTCGGATGGCACTCCAAACCCGTGAGCAACATATACGACGTGAAAAAGCCACTTCAAATATTTGTACAGCCCAAGTATTACTCGCAATTATATCAGGAATGTATGCTGTATATCATGGATCAGATGGAATTAATAAAATCGCAAAACACGTTAACAAACTTACTGCTCTTCTTGCTAATTCTCTGGAATCTTCAGGTTATTTATTGACACATAAATCCTATTTCGACACCATTCGATTTAAAGCATCTGAATGGGAGAACAAGGCTAAATCAGCTGGGTTTAATTTCAGAAATTATAAAGATGGGACAGTTGGGATTTCACTAGATGAAACAACCACTGAAATTCATATTGAAAAAATATTATCCATCTTCAATGCTGAGAAACAAAGTGAATTTCAAGATACAATTCCTTCTGATCTCATTCGTAAAACTCCTTATTTGGAACACCCAGTCTTTCAACAATATCATTCTGAAACTGAAATGTTACGTTATTTGCATCGATTAGAGTCAAAAGATTTATCCTTAAACACAAGTATGATTCCCCTTGGCTCATGCACAATGAAACTGAATGCAACTACAATTATGGAAGCTATCACATGGCCTGAATTTGGACATATTCACCCATTTGCTCCCGTTGATCAGACACAAGGATATCATGATATGATACATGAATTGGGCCAGTGGTTAATAAAATCAACGGGATTTAATGCTATATCAATGCAACCTAACTCTGGAGCTCAAGGTGAATATGCAGGATTAATGATCATTCGAGCCTTTCATCAAGATAACGGAAATGGGCATAGAAATATTTGTTTAATACCTGCATCAGCTCATGGGACAAATCCAGCTTCTGCTGTCATGGCTGGGATGAAAGTTGTTGTTATTAAATGTGATAAATATGGAAATATTTCCGAAGATGATTTGAAAAACAAAGTATCTACTTATTCTGACCGCTTAGCGTGTATGATGATAACATACCCTTCGACTCATGGTGTTTTTGAACATACAATAAAAGATATATGTCATCTAATTCATGAACATGGGGGACAAGTATACATTGATGGCGCAAACCTAAATGCTATGCTTGGGCTTTGTTTACCAGGAGAATTTGGGGGAGATGTAATGCATATTAACCTTCATAAAACATTCAGTATCCCTCATGGAGGAGGTGGCCCTGGGATGGGCCCCATTGTTTGTAAGCAACATTTATCACCATTCCTTCCAAATCATTCACAAATGAATGTTGGAGGAGAAAAAGGCATTTCTGCTATTTCTTCTGCTCCTTTTGGAAGTAGTAGCATTTTATCAATATCATGGGCATATATGGAACTCATGGGATTGAGTGGACTCAAGAAGGCTACCCAAATAGCTATCCTTAACGCAAATTATATGGCAAACAAACTTAAAAAATACTTTCCAATCCTTTATCGTGGTATGAGCGGATTTAATGCTCATGAATTCATCATTGATTTACGCCAACTAAAAAAAGAGTCTGGAATTTCTGAAGAAGATGTAGCAAAACGATTAATGGATTATGGTTTCCATGCACCTACAATGTCATTCCCTGTCCCGGGAACTCTAATGATTGAGCCAACCGAAAGTGAATCTAAACCTGAATTAGACAGATTCTGCGAGGCGATGATTTCAATTCGAAAAGAAATTCAAGATATAATGGACGGAACATTAGATGCAACTGATAACCCTTTAAAGAATGCACCTCATACAGCATCTGTTGTTACAGCAGATAATTGGGCTCATTCATATTCACGGCAAAAAGCTGCTTATCCCACTTCACGGCTATTAGAACATAAATATTGGCCACCTGTTGGGCGAATCGATAACGCTTTTGGGGATCGTAATTTGGTATGCAATTGTCTATCAGTAGAAATATATAATAATTAATTTTTTCATTGTAAATAGTTTCTACTCAATATGCTCATTATACTCTCTCCTTCTAAAACACAAAATTTTTCCAATATTTCATTAACCAAGGCCAGCGCGCCATTATATATTGATAAAGCAAATGAAATTATATCCGAATTAAAAAAATTATCGTTGGAAGAAGTCACTTCGTTGATGTCCATCAGTGATAAGTTGGGAAAGGATACATACAAAAATATTCATAATTTTCAAGAATCACCTGCAAATAGATTTACCAAACAAGCGCTCTTTTCATATACAGGTGAAGTATTTAATAAAATAAATCCTAGGTCTTTTTCTAATGAAGAATTAGCATTTTGTCAATCCAATATTCGAATTTTATCAGGCATTTATGGTTTTTTAAAACCATTAGATCAAATTCAACCTTATCGATTAGAAATGGCTTTAAAACTAAAAAATAATCATTCAATGGTTCAATATTGGAAACAAGATATAACTAATGCAATAAATAGGGAAGAGAAAGATGTAATTGTTAACTTGGCTTCTAATGAATATGCCAGTACGATTCAAAAAAACCACCTAATCGCAAAATTCATTTCTATTCAATTCAAAGATGCAAAAAGAGATAAATATAAAGTTGTGGGCATTTATGCTAAACAAGCTCGGGGAGAAATGGTTCATTATATTGTAAAAAATAATATTGAATCTCTAGATTCAATAAAAAACTTTGGTCAAAATGGCTATAAATATAATGTATCCCTTTCATCAGATTCTGATTGGATTTTTACTCGGGATTAGATAATAATTCTTCCTGTTCTTCCATCAGTTCTAAATATTCATTTTCTAAGATAGTCATTATAGACATAGTTTTTTGTAATAATTCAAAATTATTCCCATTTTCAGGGTTTTGACTAATACTTCTCTGATCCTCAATCTCCAAATCAATCGTATTAAATCGTTTTTCAATCCATGCTAATCGATTTTTTACCCTTTTTTGTTCTTTATAATCTGATTTTCTTTTTGACTCAATTTTTATTTTAGGTTTTTCAAGTTTACTTTGATTGTTTCCCTGTTTTTTCCATTCATAATATTCATAATTTCCTTCGAATAAGTGAATGGTCCCTCCTCCAACTTCGCACGTGAGATTTGTCACATTATTTAAAAAATGTCGATCGTGAGAAATACATACAATTGAACCACTAAAATGAGTAAGCGCTTGTTCCACTACATTTCGAGTCATCATGTCTAAATGATTTGTTGGCTCATCCAGTAAAAGTAAGTGTGATGGTTGAACTAACATTCTCGCTAAGGCAACACGTGCTTTTTCACCGCCGGACAAAACTTTAACATATTTTTCTATTTCATCTCCAGAAAACATAAAACTGCCTAAATATGTTCTCATTTCTGTTTCGCTCCAACCAGGGCTTACTTTTTGAATTGACTCGAATACAGTATCATTTGGCTCTAATATTTCTAATTGATGTTGGGCGTAATAAGCACTATCGACGTTTGAACCTATCCGCACAGCTCCAGCTGTAACAGATTCTACTCTAGCCAACATTTTCAATAAGGTTGATTTCCCTGCTCCATTTTGTCCAACCAAACCAATCTTTTGCCCCCTTTCAACATTGAAATTCATTTCATTAAAAACTTCAATGTCGCCATAATGTTTTGTTACATTTCGACAAGAAGCAACATTTAAGGGTGGACGATCTGGTTGAGGTAGCCTAAGATTCATAACATGATTATCTTCTGTTGGTTCTTCGATTTTTTCCATTTTATCGAGCATTTTCACTCGACTTTGAACTTGGGTGGATTTTGTATTCTTATATCTGAATCGTTCTATAAATCTTTCCGTATCCTGTATTTGCTTTTGTTGGTTCTTATAAGCATTGCGGTGTTGCTCCAATCTCAATGCTTTATCTTCCTTGTATCTAGAATAATTTCCATGATAAAGTGTAATTCTTTTTAAATCGATTTCGAGGATAGTATTCACAGATCTATCTAAGAATGCCCTATCATGGCTAATCATAACAAGACCTCCTTGCCACTCAGATAAAAAAGATTCCAACCAAAGTGTTGCTTCTAAATCCAAATGATTTGTTGGTTCATCTAAAAATATAATATCTGGTTCTTGAAGTAAAATAGTTGCGAGTGTAACTCTCATTCTCCACCCACCACTGAATACATCCATGGATTCGATTATTTTATCATCTTCAAAACCTAATCCGCCCAAAATTTTCTTAGCTCGATCTTCAATATTCCATCCACCTAATGCTTCAAAACGTGTTTGAACTTCCCCTAGTTTTTCAACTAAACTATTATTATCTGGGTTTAATGATATTTCATGTGATAATGAAATAATACTACCCTCTAGATCCCTTATTTCAGGGTAAGCAGAAAGAACTTCTTCTAAAATTGATTTATCCGATCCAGCAACAATATCTTGAGCTAGATATCCAATAGAGACTCCTTTATCTAATTGGATATTTCCGGAATCTGGTGACTCCAATCCAAGCATTATACGAAGTAAAGTTGTTTTTCCTGAACCATTTGGGCCAACAAGACCTGCACGCATACCACTTTTTATGGAAACATTTACATTATTAAATAAATCACCATCAGGAAATGATTTAGAAATACTTTCAAGGCGAATCATTATATGTGAAGTGTATTGTACGGTGCTAATATTTTATAATGAAAAATGACCATCAATATAGCTTCCTTTATTCATAATTAGCGAAACAGGTTGAATTGTATTTATTGCATCAATAGCCCCATCCATTTTTACATGAATATAATTATCAGTATGGCCTTGTATTTTTCCATTTTTCATAGTCTCAAAAAGAACTGGACGCTTCTCCCCGATAAACTGGTCATTGAAATATCTTCTTTTTTTATCTGATAAAATGTGAAGCATTTTACTCCTATGGGCGCGTTTCATCTTCGGAACAAACTCATTCATCTCCTTTGCGAGTGTATTAGGACGTTCAGAATATGTAAATACATGTAAATATGAAATATCGAGTTTATTTATAAATTGGTATGTTTCAAGAAAGTCCTCATCTGTTTCGCTAGGGAACCCAACAATTACATCTACACCAATACATGCGTCTGGTGTAACGGATTTTATTTTTTCAACTCTTTCTTCAAAAAGATTGCGCTTATACCTTCTACGCATTTGAGCTAATAATTTATCTGAACCTGACTGAAGTGGAATATGGAAATGGGGCATAAATTTTTCTGATTTTGCGCAGAATTCTATAATTTCATCCGTAAGCAAATTTGGTTCAATCGATGATATACGAAACCTATCAATACCATCCAATGTTTCAAGTTCCTGAATTAAATCATAAAAAGATTCATCTCCATCTTGTCCATAGTCCCCAATATTCACACCAGTTAAAACTATTTCTTTTGTTTGAGTTATAGCTACTTCTTTTGCTACGTTAAGTGTTTTTTTAATAGAGTCATTTCTACTTATACCTCTAGCCATGGGAATCGTACAAAATGAACATGTATAATCACATCCATCTTGAATTTTTAAAAAGGATCTTGTTCTTTCGCTTGATGAATAAGATGGAGAAAACGTAAGTACATTATCAATTTCTGACTGAAACACTTGTGTTTCTCCATATAAATCCAGTGAATCTAAATGGTTTAATAAATTGAATTTTTCATCTGCACCTAGTATAACACTAACACCATCAATAGATTCAATTTCTTCAGGTCTTAATTGGGCATAACACCCTATGACCGCTACAGATGCATTTGGATTTTGTCGTTTCGCTTGACGAATTAATTTACGTGCTTCTTTATCGGCATTTTCAGTCACAGAGCATGTATTTAACACATAGATATCTGCTTCATCTTTGAAATTCACTTTCTCGAACCCATGGCGTAAAAAATCTCGAGATATAGTAGCCGTCTCCGAAAAGTTTAATTTGCACCCCAATGTATGGAATGCGACTCTTTTTGTTAGTGTGCTCATTTTATTAAGTGTTAAAGTGTTCATGTATTAAAGTATTTCGAACACTTAAGAAATTTTGGGTCGGAAATTACATAGAAAATCCTTTCCACTCATAGATTGCCTTGAGTACTTTTTAAAATGGATACAAAAGAAAAAATAAACCATCTCCGTCAAACTATTGATAAATATGATGACCAAATGCTTGATATATTGGTGAAACGTTTTGAAGTTTCTTTAGAAATCGGGAAAATTAAATCTTCTGAAAATCTAAAAGTGGGAGATCCCAATCGAGAACAGAATATCATTGATCGATTGAGCGAACGATTATCTGGGAAATTAGATTCTGAAGATATTGCTGCAATTTTTGGCCCGATTTACCGCATTTCAAAAAAAATACAAAGAAAGTAAAATAAACTTGGTATCTGTTAATACTAGGTCATAATATTCCTGCCCATGATATACATGAATACAAATAATTATTACAGCTGGTATTGGTTTTTTAACTGCGAAGGGGTTACGTAGTCCTAGGAAATACCTATATATGCTGACTGCAATTGAACCCCGACATTGATCGGGGTTTTTTTTTACTTAAAATGGATAAAACAAAACTAACATTAGACGAATTTCATAATTTGGCTTCCAAAGGATACCGAACTATACCTGTATATAAACGTATTTTAGCAGATATGCTTACACCCGTTGCTGCATGGGTTCATCTTTCAAATAAAGCAGAATATGCATTCTTACTGGAATCAGTTGAAAAAGGGAATCAATATTCTCGATACTCTTATGTTGGTATCAATCCACAAAAAATTCTAAAACATAAAAATGGCGTAACTACAGTTACAGAAAATGGGCAAACCATTAATATAGATAAACCTTTTCTAGATTTGCTCAGGGAAATGCAATCCCAATATAATATGACAAAATTACCGGGTATCCCTTCTTTTACTGGAGGCTTGGTTGGATACCTTGGCTATGAAACTATTGCTTGGATTGAAGATATTCCGATTCATGGTAATTCAGATTTAAATGTTCCAGATTCTGTATTTATGCTTTTTGAAGATATGATTGCCTTTGATCATTTGAAAGGATCAGCGCTCGTTATATCTAATGTAAACATCAATTCAAGTTGTGATTTAAATGAACAATATAATTTGGCAGATGATCGAATTGATGTAATTGGAAAAGCACTTCATTCTAACGTGGATTATCGTACACCTGTTCGCGTCGAACAAAGCAGGGTTTCATCAAATTTCAATCAAGACTCCTTTGAGTCTGCAGTATTAAAAGCCAAACAGCATATTACTGATGGTGATATTTTTCAATTAGTTTTGAGTCAGAGGTTTGAAAGAAAAACTTCAGTAGATCCCACTACACTTTATAGAGCTCTTCGAACTATAAATCCATCACCATATATGTTTCATTTAAAAATAAAAGATTTTGATATAATTGGAGCATCTCCTGAATTATTGGTGAAAGTAGAAGAAGGAACTGTTGAAATTCGTCCCATTGCAGGTACACGTCAACGTGGAGAAACAGAAACGGAAGATAAATTGCTGGCTCTAGATTTAATCAATGATGAAAAAGAATGTGCCGAACATTTAATGTTATTGGATTTGGGGCGAAATGATGTAGGACGTGTATCCGAATATGGTTCCGTAACTATTCCAGAAAATATGAAGATTGAGAATTATTCCCATGTAATGCATATCGTTTCTGATGTAAAAGGGAAGTTGGCTAAAGATAAGGACTCTTTCGATGCCCTTATGAGTGGATTCCCAGCAGGGACCGTCACCGGTGCCCCAAAGATCCGGGCCATGGAAATCATTCATGAATTAGAGCAGGAGCGCAGGGATATTTATTCCGGTGCTGTTGGGTTTTTTGATTTTACGGGAAATGTGAATACGTGTATCGCCATCCGAACCATGTTCATGAAGGACGGAATAGTTCATTTTCAATCCGGCGCTGGCATTGTACACGATTCAGATCCGACCAAAGAATTTGAAGAAACGGTGGATAAGGCAAAGGCCATCATGGCAGCGATTGATTTTGCAGAAAATGGGCTGGTCTCATGATTTTAGTTATCGATAACTACGATTCATTCACCTATAACCTGGTACAGTACATTGGCCCTATCAACTCAAATGTAAAAGTAGTGCGGAATGATCAGTTTAAATTAGATGATATCAAACAGTGGGATCCATCCCATATAGTTATTTCTCCTGGTCCTGGTCGCCCGGAAGATGCAGGACATTCAATTGATGTGATAAAAAAATATGGAGCGTCTATTCCCACTCTTGGTGTTTGCCTTGGCCACCAGGCAATCACTGTAGCATATGGTGGGACAGTAATTCATTCATCAGAAATTGTCCACGGAAAAACAGCAACCATTCAAAATATTGGGTCAACTTTATTTAATGCAGTAGGTAATTCTTTCACGGCAACCCGGTACCATTCTTTGGTTGCAGAACGAGACAGTTTACCTAAAGATTTAAAAATTACTGCCGAATTAGAAAATGGACTTATCATGGGGATCGAACATGAAATTCATCCGGTTTTCGGGGTTCAGTTCCACCCTGAATCGATTGCCACAGAGTATGGGATACAAATAATAAAGAATTTTTTAGAGATAAAATAATGAAACAAATATTAGAACAAATACTTGATAAACAAAATCTCACTCGAGATGAAGCATTTAATGTAATGTTCTCTATAATGTTGGGTGAATTTGATGACCCGCAAATTGCCGGTTTTCTTATGGCGCTCCGTTCAAAAGGTGAAACAGTAGATGAGATTACTGGCTTCGCTCAAGCCATGCGAGAAAAAATGATAACTATTCAATTACAAACACCTGCAATTGATATGTGTGGAACCGGTGGTGATGCATTGGGTACTTTTAATATTTCTACTACTGCTACTTTTGTTGTTGCCGGTGCCGGCGTTCATGTAGCCAAACACGGGAACCGTTCAATGACATCAAAATCTGGTTCGGCTGATGTGCTCCAGGCATTGGGAATTGCCATTGATAAATCAGTGGAAGAGTCCACAAAAGATATCGAAGAGATTGGATTGGGATTTATGTTTGCACCGGCCTACCACCCTGCAATGAAACATGCCATCGGTGCTCGGAAAGCATTGGCCACTCGAACAGTTTTTAATATTTTAGGCCCACTCTGTAATCCCGCCGAAGTAAAGGCCCAGGCCATGGGAATTTTTCATCCGGATTTAACTGAAGCTCAAGCCCATGTATTAAAAGCACTTGGTTCGACAGATGTAATGGTTTTTCATGGACGTGACGGATTGGATGAAATTTCCACAACTGACACAACCAAAATCAGTCAAATGCAAAATGGTGAGAATATAAATACTTATGAATTTGATTCAATCGAGTTAGGTTTAAATCGCGTTTCATTGGATGAACTTCAAGGCGGCGAACCCATTGAGAATGCTGAAATAATAAAATCGATTCTTAATGGCGAAAAAGGACCAAAACGAGATATTGTATTGCTCAATGCCGCTGCTGGGATCGTTGTGGGCGGGCAAGCTGAAACCTTAAACGATGGATTGGAATCGGCAAAAGAGTCTGTGGATTCAGGCGTGGCGCTTAACATATTAAACCAATTGGTTGGATGAATATTTTAGAAAAAATATTAAACGTAAAACGTCAGGAAATTCAACAAATCAAAGATTTGGATTTTGGAGAAATGGTTGGCCAAAGTCGTAGCCTTAAAGATGCCCTTTCCAAACCGGGGATTTCTGTCATTGCAGAGATAAAAATGAAATCACCAAGTGAAGGTGAAATATTTCCTAATGCTGATCCTGCTCAAATTGCTAAAGGTTATGAATCGGCAGGTGCAGCGGCCATTTCTGTACTGACAGATCAATCCTTTTTTGGAGGCAGTTTGGATATTCTCCAATCTGTCCGGAATGCGGTTTCTATTCCAGTAATTCGTAAAGATTTTATTATTGATCAAAAGCAAATATCGGAAACAATTCATTATAATGGAGATGCCTTTTTACTCATTGCTGATGCACTGGATCAAGATTCATTGCATCAATTAATGAATATCGGGAAAGGGACAGGATTGGAATTTCTCGTAGAATACCACGCTGAAAAACATGCTGAATTTATTTTTGCATTGAATCCAGAAATTGTAGGAATCAACTGTCGAAATCTCAAAACAATGTCAACTGACATTACGTATTTTGAAAAAATGATTTCATCTTTACCATCAAATTCTGTGAAAGTTGCAGAAAGTGGAATTCAGACTTCTGATGATTTAGAATATGTTTCTGATTTAGGTTACGATGCAGCACTCATTGGCACATCGCTCATGAAAACAGGCCATCCGGAAAAAGCTTTGGAAACATTGCTTGGAGAACTCTCATGATTCCAACCAAAATTTGCGGTATTACCAATTTAGTCGATGCAAAAGTAGCAGTAGAAAATGGCGCATCTGCAATTGGATTTATTTTTTATGAAAAGAGCCCAAGAGCCATTTCTATTGAAAATGCAAAATCAATATCAAAACAACTATCCTACTCTGTTGTTCTTGTGGGTGTGTTTGTGAATCAAAATAAAGATTTTATTGATAAAATAATTTCAGAAGTTCAATTAAATATGATTCAACTTCACGGTGATGAATCATCAAATTTTTGCAATCAATTTGATGTGCCTGTTTTAAAAGCGGTACGCATAAAAAATGAAGCCAGTTTATCTGTCATGGACCAATATAATGTGGCTGGGTTTTTGTTGGATACTTTTTCCAATAAACAATATGGTGGAACGGGAGAAACATTCGATTGGTCATTTATAAATGATCAAATAGACACCCCCATTATTCTTTCTGGTGGGCTCAACCCAGATAATATTTTAGATGCGATTGATTCTGTAAATCCAGCAGCGATTGATGTAAATAGTGGTGTTGAATTATCACCTGGAAAGAAAGAACACCAAAAAATTAATTTACTTTTTGAAAATTTAAAAAATACAAACACGTCAGGGTTCCATTTTGGATAAACAATTTAAAGATTACAATCTCCCCGATGAACGAGGACACTTTGAAAAGTTTGGGGGCAAGTTTGTACCGGAAACACTCATCCCTGCTTTGGAAGAACTTGAAAATTATTACAAAGTCGCAAAAAATGATGAATTATTTCAAGATGAATTAAATAGCCTATTGAATAATTATTCCGGACGTGAAACACCTCTTTATTTTGCTACACAACTATCAGAAGAATTGGGATTCAACGTGTGGCTCAAGCGTGAAGATTTGAACCATACCGGTGCTCATAAAATCAACAATGCACTTGGTCAAATTTTGTTAGCAAGACGTATGGGGAAAAAACGAATTATTGCGGAAACTGGCGCAGGTCAGCATGGCGTTGCCACAGCAACCGTCGCCGCATTGTTTGGATTAGAGTGTATTGTTTATATGGGAAAAGAAGACATTCGCCGTCAAAAGCTCAATGTATTTCGTATGAATTTATTGGGCACCGAAGTTCGTCCCGTTTCGTCTGGAAGCATGACATTGAAAGATGCCACCAGCGAGGCAATTCGAGATTGGGTTACGAATGTTGAATCCACATATTATTTAATCGGCTCAACAGTAGGCCCCCATCCTTATCCCATGCTGGTGCGAGATTTTCAATCTATCATTGGTAAGGAAGCAAAAGTACAATTTGTGAAACAATCGGGAAAAGCATTACCAAACCGGCTAGTGGCTTGTATTGGTGGTGGCTCAAACGCCATGGGCTTATTTTATCCCTTTATCAAAGATGATATAAAAATTGTAGGTGTAGAAGCTGCTGGAAAAGGATTGGAAAGTGACGAGCATGCAGCCACGTTATCAAAAGGAGATTTTGGTGTGTTGCATGGAGCTGCCAGCACTTTACTCCAGAATGATGATGGGCAAGTAACGCTACCCCATTCCATTTCTGCTGGCCTAGATTATCCTGGAATTGGACCAGAGCATAGTTATCTCAATGAATCCGGACGGGTACAGTATTTTTCTGCAACGGATATAGAAGCATTGGATTCTTTTCAATGGCTTTCAGAGAAAGAAGGTATTTTACCTGCATTAGAATCAGCTCATGCATTAGCGTATTTACGTCAGGATAATAATGGGATTGAACCCGGAGAACACATTATTCTTTGTTTATCAGGACGCGGTGATAAAGACGTTCATACTGTAGCAGAATCGCTGGGGATAAACTTATGAACCGCATCCAAAAACTATTTCTCGAGCCAAAAGAAAAACTTATTCCATTTATAACTGCGGGATATCCTGAATTAGATTCCACTATTGATTTGGTTTGTGCCGCTGCAGAAGCTGGTGCAGATATGATAGAGATTGGAATCCCATTTTCTGATCCACAAGCGGACGGCCCTATCATACAAGCATCAAGCCAACAAGCATTGAATAACGGCATGACGCTGAATAAAATATTTGAACAAGTGACAGAAATCCGAACACAAACTAATGTACCATTGGCACTTATGGGGTATTACAATCCAATTTTGAGAATAGGTCACGAAACTTTTTTAGAAAAATGCATAATATCGGGCGTGGATGGACTCATATTACCAGATTTACCATTAGAAGAAGCAGGGCCATTTTGCGAATTGGCTAAGAACAAGGGCATCTCTCCTATTTTACTGGTGGCACCCAATACACCAAATAAACGCATCAAAAAAATATCAAAGTGCGCTGGAGATTTAATTTATGCAGTCAGCATTCTAGGAATCACTGGAAATGATTTGGCATCAAAAGATGCTTTAGCTATTTATTTAAATCGTGTAAAAGAAAATAGCGACACACCATTTATAGTTGGATTTGGTATCAGTACCAGAGAAGATGTAATTTGGTTTAATGAACATTCAGATGGATCTGTGGTTGGATCTGTCATAATAAAGAGTATAGCAGAAAGTGCGAACCCAATACGAATCACAAAAAATTTAATTAATAAATTAAAAGGAAAATTATAATGACAATAGGAATCCAAGGCGGAAAAGGGAGTTTTTCCGAACAAGCTGCTCACGAGTTTTCTCATAATCACGGCTTTAACGAAGCAGAAATTATTTACCAAATTTCATCAGAACATGTATTAGCTGGCGTAGAAAATGGTGAAACAGATTATGGTATTTTTGCTATGGAAAATGCTCAAGGAGGAGTCGTAATTGAAAGTGTGGAAGCATTGGCAAAACACCGATGTGAAATAATTGAAATGTTTCATATTCCCATTACGCAAAATTTATTAGGACTATCGGGAACACATATTGGCGATGTAACAGAAATTCACTCTCACCAGCAAGCCCTTCGCCAATGCAAAGATTATTTAAGTGAACATTTTTGGACACGTCCACTTGTTGAAGAAGATGATACAGCAGAAGCAGCCCGAAGACTTTCTGAGGGCAAACTCCCAAAAACAGCTGGTGTTATAGCTAATAAAGCATGTGCAGATTTATACGGATTGGATATTCTCCAAGACAGTATTCATGACTTGAAACATAACCTTACACTATTTCTTGGTATTAAAAAATTGGAGGTTTCATGAATAGCATAGGTATTATTGGATTTGGAAGATTTGGAAAGGTATTGGCAAATATTCTTCAAAAAGGGTTTTCTATCAAAGCATATGACCCACATCAAACTGGAACTTTTTCTTCGGTCGAGTTTGTTTCGCTTACTGAATTATTAAAGGAAAAAACAATTTTTATTGCTGTCCCAATTCGAACGTTTGAACAAGTGATTTCTAAACTAGCATCCAAAATTAAAGAAGGAACGACTATTATTGATGTTTGCTCCGTAAAAAAATATCCTGTAAATATTATGGAAAGTTTACTTCCTGAAAATGTAGGAATTATTGCCACTCACCCTATGTTTGGCCCTGATTCAGTTATTTCAAACAATCGGTTAAAAATGATGATGAATAATACAAGAGATACTCAAAATCAATTTAACTTCTGGAAAGGATTTTTCATGGATCAGGGTATTCAAATACTTGAAATGACAGCAGACGAACACGATCGTATGGCAGCTCAAACGCAAGGAGTGACTCATTTTTTGGGACGGATGCTTAAAGAATTTGGAATTAAAAAGACATCCATCGACACACAAGGATTTCGTGATCTTTTAGATTTGGTTGAACAAACATGTAATGACACTTGGGAGCTTTATACTGATTTGCAACTGTTTAACCCATACACAGAAGATATGATTAACAATTTAAAAAATTCAGTGGAAACGTTAGATAATCAGTTAAAGGAATTACAGACATGAGGCAGTGGACAATAGAAAGTTGGAAAGATTCTACCATAAAACATATCCCTGACTATCCAGATCAAAACCATTTAGAAGAAGTGGAAAAAACATTAAGTAACTTTCCACCACTTGTTTTCGCTGGTGAAGTACGGTCCTTAAAAAGGTATTTAGCTGATGTGACCGAAGGAAATGGGTTTTTGCTACAAGGCGGAGATTGTGCTGAAAGTTTTTCTGAATTTCATGCAGACAACATAAGAGATACATTTCGAGTTATTCTCCAAATGGCTGTTGTTTTAATTTCTGGTGCTAATTTACCAGTAATCAAAGTTGGACGAATGGCGGGTCAATTTGCCAAGCCCCGCTCCAGTCCTACCGAAACCATTGATGGCGTTGAACTCCCCAGTTATACAGGTGATATTATCAACGACATACATTTTGACCCAAACAAACGTCAACCCAATCCAGATCGTATGTTAAAAGCATACTCACAGTCAGCTTCAACCTTAAATTTACTTCGCGCTTTTGCAGATGGTGGGTATGCAGATCTTCGCCATGTTAATTCTTGGAATATGGGTTTTGTTAAAAGCGGGCCACAAGGCGAACGTTACCGCCATTTAGCTCATAAAATTCAAGAAAGTTTGAATTTTATGGAAGCACTTGGGATCACCTCATTGAATACACCACAATTAAGACAGGTACAATATTTCACAAGTCATGAAGCATTATTGCTTCCATATGAAGAAGCTTTAACGCGAGTCGATTCTACATCTGGAGAAATATATGATACATCTGCTCATTTTTTATGGATTGGTGATAGAACCCGTTTTCTTGATAGTGCTCATATAGAATTTTGTCGCGGTATTGAAAACCCAATTGGTATTAAGTGTGGCCCAACCATGAACCCTGATGAACTTATTCAATTATTAGATATATTGAATCCTAATGATGATGCAGGAAGAATTACACTTATTACACGATTTGGAAATGATAAAATTGAAACATATCTACCACGTCTTATTCAAACAGTTAAAGAAGAAGGGCGAACGGTAGTATGGTCATCCGACCCTATGCATGGAAATACTATTAAAAGTAGCAATGGAATTAAAACTCGTCCATTTGATCGTATTTTGGATGAAGTTAATAAGAATATTGAAATCCATAAGTCAGAAGGAAGTCGCATGGGTGGCATCCATTTAGAAATGACCGGTCAAAATGTGACTGAATGCACGGGTGGTCTGGCTGATATTTCTGAATCTGATTTAACTGATAGATATAGAACTCATTGTGACCCACGACTGAACGCAAATCAAGCAATTGAATTAGCATTTTTAATTGCGGATGAATTAAAAACAAATGGCCATTAAAGGTGTCATCTCCTTTCCGGGGGATAAATCTATTTCCCACCGTGCACTCATGTTTGCTGCCTTGACTGACGGAAAAGCGCGGATAGCTAATCTTTCCACTGGGGCTGATGTACAATCTACTAGACATTGTCTTGAAGCTTGTGGAATTCACATTCAAGATGATAACAAGGATGTAGTTGTAACAGGTGGACAATTTTCTGATCCAATAAAACCATTAGATTGTGGTAATTCTGGTACAACCACACGATTACTATTAGGGCTTTTAGCCGGTCAAGGAATTAACGCAACTTTGATAGGAGATGAATCTCTTTCTTCCCGCCCAATGGATAGGATTTTGAATCCACTATCCCAAATGGGGTTAGTTTCAAAAAGTAATAATGGGAAATTACCCATTACTATTCACAAAAATAATTTGGGTGGTATAGATTATCAGTCACCCGTGGCTAGTGCTCAAGTAAAATCAGCAACACTTTTAGCTGGGCTTGGGGCCAATGGCGAAACGACAATTATAGAACCTACTTTATCTCGTGACCATACGGAAAAAATGCTTGCTGGGCTTGGAGCAGATATTTCTATTGATGGCTTAACAAGCACAGTTTCAAAATTAAACTTTCCCCTTTTATCATTTGAATTATCTGTCCCAGGAGATCCTTCCACAGCAGCCTTTTTTGCAGCAGCGGCTGTGTTGGTGCCAGATTCAGAACTAATGATGAATCGTATTTTAACAAATCCCACTCGAACAGGTTTTTTCACTGCATTAGAAAAAATGGGAGCTGAGGTAGAGTGTATTCGGCAGTGGGAAGAAGCTGGCGAACTCATGGGAGATTTAAAAATATTCCACGGCCCATTAAATGCAATTACCCTTACAAATCAGGATATTCCAGGTTTAATAGATGAACTCCCAATCATTGCCATCATAGCTACACAGGCAGTCGGAAAAACAGAAGTACGAGGAGCAAAAGAATTACGAATTAAAGAATGTGATCGCATTCATGCCATTTGCACAAACTTGAAAAAAATGGGGGTCGATATAAAAGAATTAGATGATGGATTTATTATTAATGGTCCAACAAAATTAAAGGGCACACAAATTGAGACATTTCATGATCATCGAATTGCTATGGCATTTACTGTGGCTGGATTGATTGCTGATGGAAATGTCATTCTAGATTATCCAGAATGTGCGTTTATATCCTATCCAGAATTTTATGATGAATTGGACAATCTAACTATATGAAACAATTTGCAGTTATAGGAAATCCTATTGCTCAAAGTTTGAGCCCAGACCTTCACCAAGAAGTATATCGTCAACTTAGGTTGGATGCATTTTTTGAAAAAATCCAGGTTAAAACCAATGAACTTCATCCCTTTATAAATTCAAATGAATTGGATGGGTTTAATGTAACGATTCCCCATAAACAATCGGTGATTCCTGCTTTGGATGAATTAGATGAATCAGCAAAAATCATAGGTGCCGTCAATTGTGTCCACAAAGGGAAAGGATATAATACAGACTGGCTTGGTTTTTTGAAGACGCTGGAAATAAATAAAATAGAATTAAATGGGAAGGATTGCACAATTCTCGGAGCCGGTGGCGCAGCAAAAGCCATTGCTTATGCTTTAATCACATCAAACGTAAAATCAATTTCTATCGTGAATCGAAGTCAAGAAAATGCTCATCAATTATCCCAATGGATTCAAGATAATTCAGATATTTCCGTAACTACCACAACACCAGAACATTTATCGGCCGTGGCGGACTTCATTATTAATTGCACTCCTTTAGGTATGTGGCCTAATACTAAATCAATTCCCATGGACATGGAGTTGATACATAAAAATCATATTTTAGTTGATACGATCTATAATCCTATTGAGACTGAATGGCTAAAATCAGGAAATGCAAAAGGTGCTAAAACAATGGGTGGGTTGGATATGTTCATCGCCCAAGGATTGGCTTCAGCCGATATTTGGTTTGGGGAAAATCTATCAAAAAGTTTAAAGATAGAAAAAATTAGACAAGTATTGATTTCAAGAATTTAATAGTTCCCATTCTGTCAATTTTTCTAGATTCAGTTTCTATAAATTTTCGAATAAAATAAATTTCTTTCGGCTTTTCATATTTATTTAGGGATTCCAAGGAAATATCGAGTTTCTCCCCTTCAATGATCAATATCACCTTTTTCCCCAGAGATTCATCGGGTACGCCAGCAATAAAAAACCGCCGATCTGAAATCACTGCAGTTAACTTGGCTTCTACTACTTCTGGGATGATCTTAATTCCGCCCGAATTGATCACATTATCAACTCGCCCTAACCAACGAAACTTTGCTTCATCCACTAAATCAACCAAGTCGTTAGTCACAATTGGATTTGGATTTAACATGGGTGTATGAATCACCAAACAGCCCCGATCATCCACTTCAAAATGGACACCATCCAATGCCTGAAAGAATTTTGATTTATTAGAACCATTCAATTGTTTGATAGCTACATGTGTTAGTGTTTCCGTCATGCCATAGGTTTCATAAATATCTGTGGGAACGTTTTGAAGCCTTTTAATCAATTTAGGTTCCACTTGCCCACCCCCAACAATAAGTGTTTTTACTTTGTCCAATTGATCGATGGAATTTTCTAACTGTATAGGAACCATGGCAGCAAAATCAATTTGCTCACTTATACCTTCCAATGGATTAGATGATGGCTCCACAATTGTTAGATCTAATCCTAATTCAAGTGCCCGGACTACCATCATTGTTCCGGCAACATATTTCATGGGCATGCAGAGTAAAGTCGAATCTCCTTCCTTGAGTCCAAATGTTTTTCCAGTGAGATTAGCGGAATTTCTCATCCATTCTTTTTTTACCTGAATAGATTTCGGTGATCCGGTAGAGCCTGATGTATGAAGCGTCATTTCATCATTAGGTGAATACCAGTCAGACATAAATTGATTTACGTCATTCCAAATGGGAGAATTATTAGACGATAAAATCCCCTGGTCCACATTGAGTGGGGATGGAATGTTATTCGTAAAAAGTTGTCCTGTTCCCAAACCCTGAAACCCTTTAGGTTGCATTTTGGATGTCCATTGGGCGATGGCATTTAATCCAATACTCGATTCCAACGCCGATGTGACCCACCAACCAATATTTCTTTCTTCTGCCAGTTGAATCCATTTTTTTGATTCAAAAAATCCGCCTAACAAGGTTGGCTTTAAAACCAAATATTGGGGGATTACTTTTTCTAACAATTTGATTCTATCCTTTTCATCAATAAGTGGAATCAATTCTTCATCTAACGCAATTGGGACTTGTGATTTTTGACATAACTCTGAAAGCAATTCCCACTGCCCTGGCTTAATCGGTTGCTCGATAGAATGAAGATCAAATTTAGAAAGTTTTTCCAATTTTACCATTACATCATTTTCTGTAAATCCACCATTAGCATCCACGCGGAGTTCTAATTCATTTTGATCAAATCTTGACCGGATAGATTGTAAGATTTCTAATTCTTTATCAAAATCAATGGCACTAATTTTCATTTTGATGCACTTCCATCCTTCGGCTAATTTTTCTTCCACTTGGCTAACCATAAATTCTGTATCACCCATCCAGATTAAGCCATTTATATCAATTGATTTGAAATGGCTAAAATAATGTTGTCCACCGCCATTATTCAGATCTAAATGAGCCATTTCCAATCCAAATCGTATGGATGGAAAATCTGAAAGAAGTGAAAGGTCGGTTAAAAAATGGTTTAGATCTTGGCAGATTTCATCCAGTTTAGATTCTATTTGATCGAAATTGTCTAAACTCAATCCTGGCAATGGTGCGCATTCACCGATGCCGGTTCTCTCTTTATCGGTTAATGTAATGATCCAAATATCTCTGGTTTTCATGACTCCGCGAGACGTGCCTGCAGGCTGTGTAAAATTCAGCGTTCGTTTTGTCCAACCGGCTTTCATAAAATATTAAGACCAACCACAAATATTATGGTAAACATGAATGTCGCAATGGCCTGCTTTTTCAAGTATGGATCAAATGAAGTATGATCTTTGTTCCTTAATATTTCCCGTGCCGGTTTTATGAATAAAATAAATCCAAATAGGAAAAACCAAATGGCATTAATAGCCGGGACAGTATATAGAACAATGAATAGTATGCCGATAAAATTCAGCATAAAATGATAGCGTTTTGCCCAAGATATTCCGATTCGCACTACCAATGTATTTTTCCCGGATTTTGCATCCGCCTCGTGGTCACGCATATTATTTATATTGAGAACGGCTATTGTAAAAAATCCAATAGCCGATGCCGGCAACAATAAATTCAGATCAAATAAATGGGTATGTAAAAAATAAGATCCGACAACACCCAGCCAGCCAAAGAATAGAAAAACAAAAAGATCACCCAAACCGGCATAGCCATAGGGATTTTTCCCCATAGTATATTTCACTGCTGCGCCCATGGCGGCAAGGCCAAGAATTGCGAACAAGCCCCCTCTATGTAAGTCCAAACCTTTAGTGCCTTCATAAATAAGCCATACGCCAAACACCGAACATAATAATGCAATTAACCACATAGCTTTCACCATTTCATCTTTGGTAATTAACCCCGATTGCAGAGTTCTGTCCGGACCAACCCGATTATTATTATCCGTCCCCTTTACAAAGTCACCGTAGTCGTTGGCCAGATTAGAGAGAATTTGGAGAAACAGAGTTGTTACCAAAGCCAATACAAAAACCGTTAAATTAAATTGACCATCCCTGAATGCCAGCCCGCTTCCCATAATGATACAAGAAAAGGCTAATGGTAAGGTTCGTAATCTAAATGCGTTAATCCAGTTCATTGTTTTTACAACAGAAACACTGAGTTCATTATTAAAATATTATTTTTTTCTGTGTTCTCTGCGACTTCGCAGTTATCAAGGGAATTTAGGATACTTTGAAAAATCAGGCTTTCGTTTTTCCACAAAGGCATCCCGACCTTCCTTTGCTTCGTCAGATAAATAATAAAGAAGTGTTGAATTACCTGCTAATTCCTGGATTCCCGCTTGCCCGTCCAATTCTGCATTGAATGATGCTTTTAACATTCGGATGGCCATGGGTGATTTCTCTTGGATTTTCTTTGCCCATTCGATGAATGTATCTTCCAACTCATCCAAGGGAACCACTGTATTTACCAATCCCATATCTAACGCTTGCTGTGCATTGTATTGATCACATAAGAACCAAATCTCCCGGGCTTTTTTCTGCCCTACACTTCGGGCCAAATAGGATGCACCAAAACCACCATCAAAGGACCCTACTTTTGGACCGGTTTGACCAAAAATGGCATTTTCTGCCGCAATTGTTAAATCACATACCACATGAAGCACATGCCCACCACCAATGGACCATCCCGCCACCGCTGCAATCACCACTTTTGGGATGGAGCGAATTTGTTTTTGTAAGTCTAATACATTCAACCGCGGAACTTCATCCTTGCCCACATAACCACCATGACCGCGAACACCTTGGTCACCTCCACTACAAAAGGCTTTGCCACCTTCTCCAGTAAAAATGATAACATCAATATTTTCATCATCGCGACAAATGTTCATGGCATCAATCATTTCTTTCACTGTTCGTGGTGTAAAGGCATTGTGTTTTTCCGGACGGTTGATACTGATCTTGGCAATCCCTTCAAAGAAATCAAACTTGATCTCATCATATTCTCTGATCGTTTCCCAATTTTGTTTCCAATTCATATTATTCTCCTTATTCTTGCCACGAAGACTCAAAGAAAAAAAATTTATAATTGTTTTTCTTCATGTCTTGGTGCCTTAGTGGTAATTCTTCTAAATGTTTCTGTGTTTGTTTTCATATCTGTAAATATTTCCAAGATGCCGGATTCCCACCCCGTAATTTCCTCTATTGATGACCCACTTTGATAATTCATGTTGAATTCTTTTGCTGTGATTTTTGCAGTTCGTTGGTGTTGTGTCGTAAATAATTCTGTTAGGTGACCTTGTGATGATGGCCCGGGAATCATATTAAATATGCCTCCGCCGGAATCATTCAAAATAACGATTTGCAGATTCGTTGGAAATTCATGATTTAACCAAAGTCCGTTTCGATCATAGAAAAAGGAAAGATCCCCCACAATTAATGTATGTTTCCGTTTAGGTTCTGCCAATGCATGACCAACCGCAGTGCTCACAACACCTTCAATACCAGATGTGCCCCGATTGCACCAAACATCAATTGTGGAATCATTCAATCCAATAAAATTTGCGATACGAACCGGCATACTATTCCCCAAGTGAAGAACACTGTTTTTCGGTAAATCCTGAATCACTTTCTTGACAGCAGAGAAATAATTGAAATCTGATTCTTCTAATAGGTCGCGCAACTTTTCGTTTACCATTTTTTGCTGATCTAATAATGAAGAAGAATAAGCGCTCTTATCATTTAATATTCTTTTGATTTCTGTGCCTTTTGTGGCTAATCGATTTTTTTGCTTTTTTTCAATCCATTCCAGAAAAAATACATCCGGTGAAATAGCCACTGTTTGGGTAAGTGATTGAAAAGGATTACCCGCCATCCCCAATCCTATATGCCAATGATGTTTTGGTTTATGTTTCCTTAAAAAGAGTTTCAAATTTTTCGAAATCACGGACCGTCCAAATGTAATAAGAAAGTCCGGAGACAATGATTCGTCTGCATGTTTTAAGAGCAAATCACTGGAATATATTACATCATTTACTCCATGGAGATTTGAAATCACATCTCCTATAATGGGAACATCCAATTCATTAAGTAATTCCACCAATTCATGATTCGGCTCCATCTGCCCACCTAACACTAAAACTTTAGCTGATGAATTCAAAATCGACTCAAACTCAATCCAAACCGCATTTTCAATTTTGTTAATTTTATCTTTGCTCTGTGCTCTCTGTGTCTCTGTGGCTAATACATTATCATCCAAAGATTCTGGATAAAACGGCTCCCGAATTGGAATATTTAAATGCACGGGGCCGCCCGCTTCATCTAAAGCCAAAGTCAAAGCTTCTACCCCAATTTTCACATTGTTTTCATTATAATTAAAACTGCCTTTTAAATGGGGTTCATATATCTTTTCTTGATGAATCGTTTGTCCATCCCATTGATCGATCCATTCCGGTGGTCGATCAGCCGTTAAGACAATTAAAGGGACATTTTGATAAAATGCTTCAGTGACAGCTGGCGCAAAATTCAATGCTGCAGTTCCAGATGTACAAGCCAAGACCACTGGCTTCCCAGATTGTTGCGCCAAACCCAATCCAACAAATCCAGCAGATCGCTCATCGTTGATCGAAATGGTTTCAATATCTGGATGCTTCCCAAACCCAATGAGTAATGGCGCACAACGAGACCCAGGACAAACCACCGCATTCTCCACACCAAATTGGGCACAGATTCCCACCAAATCATAAATATGTTGGGTGTTTTGGATTGCTAAGGAGTTTTCCAATTATATCTCCGAGTCTCCGGATCTCTGTGACGAAGAACTTCCATTCATCACATCCAACAATGTTTGGCATTTCAAAGTCGTTTCATCCCATTCTTTTTCTGGGATAGAGTCGTGGGTAATTCCCGCACCTGCATAAAGCACAGCCCGTGTCCGCAGAATTTGCATACATCGAAGATTAACATAAAGGCGGGTATTCCCATCCATATTTACCGGACCTAAATAACCGCTGTAAAACTCTCGATTCAAATGCTCGTTAGCAGTAATGAATCTCAATGCCGAAAATTTTGGCATTCCACAAACAGCCGATGTAGGATGAAGTAAATTCAACATAACCGTTCCCAATTCAGGGAAATGGACTTCATTTAAATCCACATTAAATTCCGTTTTAAGGTGAATCATATTTCCGGCTCGAACTGATCGTGGGCCCGTTTCCACAAATTCTCGAAGTCGAATCGTTTTAAATTGTTCAATAATATAGCGACTTACCATAGCCTGTTCTTCAATTTCTTTCTGATTCCAAGCCGCATCAGATACATCTTTTTCTAAAGGAAATGGTTGAGTTCCCGCCACTGATACTGTTCGAAAATGATCATTTGTAGATTCAATTAACAGTTCTGGTGTCACACCCATCCACGTACCACGATCTGGGATGGAAACTAAACTTACAAAGGCATCAGGATATGCTTTTTCCAATCGATTAAATTGATTAATAATATCAAAATTATCTGATAATGGTTCATCATAAGTTCTGGCAGTAACCACTTTATCAAATTCCCCTTCTCCAATCGCCATAATTCCATTTTGAACCATTTGAATAAAATGTGTTTTTTCACCGGAGATCTCCGTATCTGGGCGGGTATTTAAATGATATGGTACTTTATCATTTTTACCAAAACTTTCGTGTCCCCATGGATCTCCAATTTCTATTTTCCAATTACTATTTTTACCATCGGAAGCAAGAATATCCATTTTTAAAAATAGCGTTTCATTTCCTTCTGGGTTCATAAATGGACTTATAATAAACCCGGGATCCGTTGTTTGAAGATCAATGCGTCCTTTAGATGGTGACCCAGAAATATCTGCAAGAAAAAAAGTCCTTTCCCCATTTGGGCATCGCCACATAGCGATGGAACCTTTTTTGGCCATCACGCTTAACCAAAGGGATTTTATATCAATAGATTTTTCAACAAGGTTCTCATGCATAATGAGTTATCCCTTTTTTACTACAGCAAGTGTTAATCGTGAAATGCAAACTAATTGGTCATTTTCATTACGAATCCGAATATTCCACACTTGAGTTCTTTTACCAATATGAACTGGCGTCGCAACGCCAAATACCCATCCAGATTTTGCACTTTTGATATGGTTGGCATTTATTTCCGCTCCAACCACAATTTCGTCGGGATAATTTACGTGGAGAGTCCCGGCAATGCTTCCCAATGTTTCTGCAAAGGCAACAGATGCACCGCCATGCAGTGTACCCAGTGGCTGTTTTGTACGGCTATCAACAGGCATTTTTCCCACAACTTTTTCTTTTGTAGCAGCCGTCACAATGATACCAAGATTTTGAGCTAAAGTGTCTTTTTCTAGGTCTTTTATTGATTGTAAGAATTCATTATTAGTCATTTTCTTTCTCCGTTTAATTTTTTATCCCTAATCCTTTTTTTTCCCAATATACAGAGTACAAATCCCAAATGTCAGTGGGATTGATTTACAGTTTTTTAATCCTACCGACTCCATAAGTGATAGGAATTCTTTTCGGGTTGGGAAATTCATAATGGAGTCAG